>ENA-OQVM01005991-OQVM01005991.1-marine-metagenome-genome-assembly--contig:-NODE-5991-length-11339-cov-6.783076_pt1 | contig 11339 bp, 11 predicted proteins | sample MGYA00237776_ERZ505498 | MGnify/ENA primary metagenome ERZ505498 (study PRJEB26159, sample SAMN06265151) | marine metagenome | isolation source: Helgoland LTER site | place: Germany:Helgoland, sampling... | reverse complement strand
GCCGATTGTGCCAATGTTTACGTGCGGCTTATTACGTTCAAACTTTGCCTTTGCCATTTTGCAGGGCCCTTAATTTTGTGGGGCCAAAACCGGCCCGGTCCAACATCGCGGGCGATGTATTGGGAAACGAGGGGGAAATCAAGCCTTCACACGTCCCAAGGCCGCCCCAAACTAACTTTTTCACAAAGACCGGCAGTTTTTCCCGTTTCGGGTCTCATGATATTGTGTGCGAAGACAAACACCTGTTGAAAATCCGCAATTGGGGGATACCAGCACAGACGCAACCGACCTATATAAACGGGCAACAGATTTAGGAGACAGGCCATGACAAATCCAAGATTCACCATAATATTTGCCACCGCCGCTTTGATTGCAGCACCCGTCTACGCAGAAACCGAGCTGTCGTTTTATTTCGGCGGACAATCCTCGCCGCATAGTGTCGTCACAGGCACAGACCCCGGTAATGCCGTGGACGAGACGCCTGACTTTACTGCCAAATGGGAAGGTCGTTCTTTTGAGGCGCCGATATATTACGGCTGGCGCGCCACGCGGTGGCAAAGCGAAACGTTCGGTTGGGGTGCAGAATTCACACATGCTAAGGTCTATTCTGATCAGGAAACACGTGATGAAGGCGGCTTCGACGTCCTAGAATTGACTGACGGTATCAACATACTGACGGTGAATGCATATCGCCGATGGCCAAACCAATTTGGAGCGTTGACGCCATATGTCGGCGGTGGATTGGGCATTTCAATTCCCCATGTCGAGGTAGAGTCGGCCGGCGGTAAGACCAACGGGTATCAAGTTACAGGCGCGGCACTTCGGCTGACCGCTGGCGCAAAATATGCGATCAACGAGACATGGGGCGTGTTTGGTGAATACCAGAACACCGTGTCTTTTAACGATATGGAACTGGACAACGGCGGCGCGCTGGAATCACGCATCATCACGAACGCCCTCAATATCGGTATCAGTTACAGCTTTTGAGAAAACCCTGAAGAAACGCTTGGGGCAGTCGCGATAAAAACGCAGCTGCCCCTAATGCGCTGTCGTCAGCTGAATTTGTTGTTCTTGGGGAACCCATAAGGCGGGCGTTTGCCAACACCTGCGCGGGCCGCTTTCCAATCAGACATATCAGGTTCAGTGCGGGTTTTGCCGCCACCCATTTGCCATGACAGCCCCGCGTCCCACTGGAAAGTGGTCAGATCAGACAGGCCTCCATCTAATTCAAGCGTGCCCTGACGCCCCGGCGCTTTCTTGTATTTCTGGATACGCACGCCTTTGCCGCGGCCCATTTCGGGCAGTTCGCTGACGTCAAAGACCAACAGCTTGGCGTTCTCTGATACCACGGCAACATGATCCCCCGCGATACGGTGACAAACCTTGGCGACAGTGTCTTTGACGTTCAGCACCTGCTTGCCCGACCGCGTTTGAGCCACGACATCTTCTTCTGGGACCGCAAATCCGTTGCCTTCGGCTGATGCCACTAACAGCTTTTGGCCCGGTTTGTGGATCAACATATCAACGATTTCAACTTCGTTGGGCAAATCAATCATCAAACGAAGGGGTTCACCCATACCGCGCCCGCCGGGCAGATTGACAGCGCCAACAGTGTAGAACCGGCCATTCGCACCAAAGACCAGCAGCTTATCAGTGGTTTCAGCATGAAAAATAAAGCGCGGCGCATCGCCATCTTTGAATTTCAACTCGCGGGTCAGATCGATATGGCTCGTCATCGCGCGAACCCAGCCCATTTCAGAGCATACGACCGTGATCGGCTCTCGCTCAATCATTGCTTCCATCGGCACGTCGACGATCTCGGCGGCCTCGGCAAACTGGGTGCGCCGCGCGCCGCCTGCACTGTCACGTCCAAAAATCTTGCGGGTCTCGCGCAGTTGCTCGGCGATTTTGGCCCATTGCAGATCATCGCTTTCCAGCAAGTCCTCGATACCGGCCCGTTCCGCCATCAACGCATCGCGTTCTGCGACCAATTCCAGTTCTTCCAAGCGGCGCAAACTGCGCAGGCGCATATTCAGGATCGCTTCGGCTTGGACTTCGGACAAGGACACTTCTGGATCAGCACCAGCCACGATAGGCGAAATATAATCAGCCTCTGATGTGGCGCGGATGTGGTCCTTGGACCAGTCTTCGATCATCAAAGCACGCTTTGGATCATCATCGTAACGGATGATATCAATCACACGGTCCAGATGCAGAAAGGCGATGATAAACCCTTCAAGTACCTCAAGACGGTGATCAATCTTTTCCAACCGGTACTTGCTACGACGTGTCAGAACCTCGCGGCGGTGATCAAGAAAGGCGCGCAGCACTTCTTTGAGGGAACAGACCTTTGGGGTTAGCCCGTCAATCAGCACGTTCATGTTCAGACTGAACCGCGTTTCCAGATCGGAATTGCGAAACAGCATCCCCATAAGCACTTCGGGATCGACGGTCTTGGCACGGGGTTCAAGCACGACACGCACGTCTTCTGCGCTTTCATCGCGCACATCCGCTAGCAGTGGAACTTTCTTAAGCTGAATGACTTCGGCCAGCTTTTCGATCAACTTGGATTTCTGGACCTGATAGGGAATTTCAGTGACGACAATCTGCCACTGGCCGCGACCTAGATCTTCGATTTCCCATTTGGCACGCAGGCGGAATGATCCGCGCCCTGTGCGGTAAGCCTCAGCGATATTTTCGGCCGGTTCAACGATCGTGCCACCCGTCGGAAAGTCCGGTCCGGGAATGTAATTCAACAAAGTATCATCGCGGGCGTCGGGCGATTTGATCATATGCAGACAGGCGTCGATCAATTCATGCAAGTTATGGGGCGGGATGTTCGTCGCCATCCCGACTGCGATACCGGTAGAGCCGTTGGCCAAAAGGTTTGGGAAGGTCGCAGGCAAAACCGTCGGTTCGGTCAGGCGTCCATCGTAGTTGTCACGAAAATCAACCGAATCTTCAGCCAGTCCTTCAAGCAAGGCTTCGGCAGCGGCGGTCATGCGCGCTTCGGTATAACGGGAGGCGGCAGGGTTATCGCCGTCGATATTGCCAAAGTTACCTTGGCCATCAACCAACGGATATCGGACGTTAAAGTCCTGCGCCAATCGCGCCATCGCGTCATAGATCGCGGCATCACCATGCGGGTGGAAATCGCCCATCGTGTCGCCGCTGATCTTGGCAGACTTCAAAAATCCGCCCGAAGGAGACAGGCGCAATCGTGACATTGCATAGAGAATACGGCGGTGGACAGGTTTCAGGCCGTCACGCGCATCGGGCAAGGCACGGTGCATGATCGTCGAAAGCGCATAGGTCAGATAGCGGTCGCCAATGGCACGCCGTAGCGTTTCGGTTACATCATTCGGGCCAAGGCCTGTTTCGCTCTCATCACTCATAAGACGTGGTGTAACGGGCTGCGAATCTGGCGTAAAGGCGGGAATATTCCCCGTTCAATGCACCCACGACAAATGTTCAATCCTCCCAAGCCCGTTGTTTGCGATTCTTTGATTATTGTCCGGGGGGACGACCACATGCCAAAACTCATTTCTTTCAGTTGCTTCATGCTTTTCTGGGTATTCTACGAATTCTCCGGTGGAGCCGAGTTCACCCCACGAGAGCGTGTTATCATCTCGCAGGCGCCATTCGCGCAACCAAACACGCGGATATCGACCTACGAGCGGCCGATCGCTGCGACGCAGGTCGTCAATGCATCCTATGTTCCGGTTTCGACTGAACCGCTTACTGCTATCAAGTCTGCGCCCGCCCCACGACAAGAGGCCCCAATCATCGCCCCAACACCTGTGCTCGAGCCTGAGGTCGAGACGCCAGCGTATGAATTGCGATTCGTTGCAGGCACGCGTGTCAACCTGCGCCGTGGTCCAGGCACGACGCATCAGGTCCTGGACACGCTGCCCTATGGCACCACAGCCGAAGTTATCGTGATGAATGACCAAGGCTGGGCGCAAATCCGCCTGATTGAAAGCGGAAAGACCGGGTGGATGGCCGCGCGACTGCTGTCGGAAGGTTAAACTCTTGCCGGATGTCTGACATCGGTGCAAAACGCTGGAATGACACAGAAATCAATTTTGATTACCGGTTCTTCTTCTGGCATTGGCTATGACGCAGCGCATGGCCTGCGCGCTGCTGGCTGGCGCGTCTTTGCAAGCTGCCGCAAGCAAGAAGACTGCGAAAGGTTGAAGGCTGAAGGCTTTGAAAGCCCACGCATCGACTACACCAATGCAGACAGCATCGTGACCGGACTTGCCGAAACACTCGAGGCGACAGGGGGCACGTTAGACGCGCTTTATAACAACGGGGCCCACGCCTGCCCTGGCGCAGTCGAAGACCTTCCTGTCGGCGCGTTACGCGAAATATTCGAGACCAATGTTTTTGGGTGGCATGAACTCACACGTTTGGTGATCCCTGTTATGCGGGCGCAAGGACACGGGCGTATCATCAACTGCTCATCAATCTTGGGTTTTATAGCACTGCGCTGGCGGGGCGCTTATGTCGCGACAAAGTATGCCCTTGAAGGGCTGACGGATGTCCTGCGTATTGAAATGAGTGATACGCCGATCAAAGTTATCTTGATTGAGCCCGGTCCGATCACCGCAAAAATCCGTCAGAATGCGATTCCGCATTTCGAGAAATGGATTGATTGGCAATCATCCGCACGAGCAGAGCAATATGAGGAACTTAAATCGCGCCTATACGAGGATCGGGGGCCTGATTATTTCGAGCTGCCCGCTTCGGCCGTCACAAAAAAGCTTTTGCATGCACTTACCTCGGCCCGGCCAAAGCCAAGGTACTATGTGACAAAGCCCACCTACCTGATGGGCTTTCTGCGGCGGGTTCTTTCAACACGACTTCTTGATGCGGTGATTTTGCGCGGTTGAGGGTTTCCTTCACACACCGGCCTGCTACATCGCAGGGGATACAAACGAAGGACGAACTTACGATGGCAAACGATCCATTTTTCTGGCTCATGTCACTCTCAGTACTGATTGTACTTGGCATTTTGATGTGGGGCTTGGGCAGCTTTGGCAAAGGCGGCGCTTATAATCACAAGAATGCGAATAAGATCATGCGCTTGCGGATCGGGGCACAATTGGTGGCGGTCGTGCTGATCGTCTTATTCGTCTTTCTGCGCGGCGAAGGAGGCTAAGGCATGGTGGTACTGAATAAGATTTACACAAAAACCGGTGACGCGGGCGAGACCGCATTGGGCAATGGCAGCCGCGTGGCCAAGCATTCTTTGCGTGTTACGTCGTATGGGACTGTTGACGAAACCAACGCGACCGTGGGTCTAGCGCGCTTGCATGCGACGGGCGAAATGGATGCACAGCTGGCGATGATCCAAAACGACCTGTTTGATCTGGGCGCCGATCTCTGCCGTCCTGACATGGAGAAAGACGGCGAGTCCGAATACCCGGTGCTGCGCATGACTGATGCACAGGTCGAACGGCTGGAAGGCCAGATCGACGAAATGACCAAGCAGGTCGAGCCGCTGCGCAGTTTTATCCTGCCAGGCGGATCAGCTTTGGCCGCCCATCTGCACCTATGCCGCACCGTTTCGCGCAGAGCAGAGCGTTTGACAGTTGAACTGGCTACAATGGAATCCGTGAACCCTGCAGCGGTAAAGTACCTAAACCGCTTGTCAGATTGGTGCTTTCAGGCTTCCAGAATTGCCAACGACAACGGCAAGAATGATGTTCTTTGGGTGCCCGGCGCGAACCGCTAGAAAGGGCGGATCAATCTCGACCTGACGCCCCCTAACTGACGTGCACGTCAAGAACGTGGCGTCGGTAGGCCTCACCGCGTCGATTTTGCACTGTTTTCCCAGCCACGCGCACGATAACAACATCCCGAGAACTAAATTGATCAGATTCTTAGGAGAGTAACGCAGATGAAGGTCCTCGTACCCGTCAAGCGCGTCATCGACTACAACGTGAAGGTTCGCGTCAAAGCGGATGGTTCCGGTGTTGATCTCGCGAACGTCAAAATGTCGATGAACCCATTCGATGAAATCGCTGTTGAAGAGGCCATTCGCCTACGCGAAGCAGGCAAGGCTGACGAAGTCATCGCCGTGTCCATCGGCGTAAAGCAAAGCCAGGAAACGCTGCGCACCGCCCTAGCAATGGGCGCTGACCGCGCAATCCTCGTTGTGGCAACCGATGATGTGCACACAGATATCGAACCGCTCGCTGTTGCGAAAATCCTGACAGCCATCGTTAAGGAAGAGGAGCCGGGTCTGGTTCTGTGCGGCAAGCAAGCCATCGACAACGACATGAACGCGACAGGTCAAATGCTCTCTGCCCTGCTTGGATGGTCGCAGGCGACATTCGCATCCGAAGTCGATGTAGACGGCGACAGCGCAACAGTCACACGTGAAGTGGACGGCGGCTTGCAGACCATTAAGGTCAAGATGCCAACGATCGTCACAGTTGACCTGCGGTTGAATGAGCCGCGTTACGCGTCTTTGCCCAACATCATGAAGGCCAAGAAAAAGCCTTTGGATGAAAAGACGCCTGCCGATTACGGCGTCGATGTTGCACCACGCCTGAGCGTCGTCAGCACTACCGAGCCCGAAGCACGCAAAGCGGGTATCATCGTCGGGTCCGTTGATGAACTTGTTGAAAAACTCAAAGAAGCGGGGGCTGTATAATGGCTGTACTTCTGATTGGTGAAGTCACCGACGGCGCATTGGCCGTCGATGCGACTGCAAAAGCTGTTGCTGCTGCACAGGCTTTGGGCGATGTCACTGTACTTTGTGCCGGAGCATCAGCAAAGGCCGCGGCTGACGAGGCGGCAACGATCACTGGTGTGTCCAAAGTGCTTTGCGCCGAAGACGCAGCCCTTGGTCACCGCCTGGCGGAACCAACCGCTGACTTGATCGTATCACTGGCTGGTGACTACGCACATATTGTCGCCCCTGGGACAACAGACGCCAAAAACGTCATGCCACGTGTGGCTGCGCTGCTGGATGCAATGGTGATCTCCGAAGTAACGGCTATCGTTGACGCCGACACATTCGAGCGCCCGATCTACGCAGGTAACGCGATCCAGACTGTCAAATCTTCTGACGCAAAGAAGGTTATGACAATCCGGACCGCTGGCTTTGATGCTGCTGCTATGGGCGGCTCTGCTGCCGTTGAAAGCATTGGTGCTGCGGGCAATCCCGGCCTGTCCGAATGGATTGAAGACAAGGTTGCGGCCTCTGACCGCCCAGAACTGACATCTGCTGGTGTGGTTGTGTCGGGTGGTCGCGGTGTGGGTTCCGAAGATGACTTTGCCTTGATCGAAGGACTTGCTGACAAATTGAATGCGGCTGTGGGTGCGTCCCGCGCTGCTGTTGACAGTGGTTATGCACCAAATGACTGGCAGGTTGGACAAACCGGTAAGGTTGTCGCCCCTGATCTTTATGTTGCCGTTGGTATTTCCGGAGCGATCCAGCACCTTGCGGGCATGAAGGACAGCAAGATCATCGTTGCGATCAACAAAGATGAGGAAGCGCCGATCTTCCAAGTGGCCGACTTTGGTTTGGTCGCTGACCTCTTTGAAGCCGTCCCAGAGCTGACTGGCAAACTCTGATACATACCGATCAGGCGAACCGAAAGGGCCCACGGATAACCGTGGGCCTTTTGCATTCATAGCGTATAAAGCTGGTCACGTATTTTCGGGATCAAGACTGCGCTTGCCTCGACATGGCAATTCACGCCCAGCATTTCCGAGGCCGCTTTGGTTTGACTAGGCGAAAAGAACATACCCCTCGCGCCTTGGGCAATAGCCGTTTCAGAAGGGTTAGCCACGACGACGTCTTTGACCATAGGGCGCAATTCATCAATCATAGACGCTGTGATGAATAACGGATCAACCTGCAACTGATCAGGGCGGTCAGCCCAATGTTCATCATTCAATTCATCGTCTGAAAACCAAAGCAGAATGGTTTTGTTGCCAATCTGACCCAACATGTTACGCATCCGCGCCAGCCAGGCCTCTCGCAGTTCTTTCACTACGGTGTCAAACCGTTCAATCGATCTGGCGTGTAGTGCGCTCAACATATGGCGGGTAAATGAGAACTCGGAAAAATCGACGTCATTGTAAATCGCCTGCATGACCGAGGAGGCGCGCAAGAATCGATCATTCCGCCGCGGGTGGACAGAGTAGAACCTGTTCGACAGATAATTAGCCCCCATAATCTGGACGACGGTCAAATCAGCATCGGCGCAAATCCCCATCACTGTGGGGTCATTCACGAAGGCATCAATGCCGCCATTCACACAGCCAAAGTTCACACAGGTCTGGCGCATCGCCTTTTCAACCAAAGCCGGATAGGGCTTTTCAATGAACTTGCCATAGGTTTCGGTCCCGCCAATAAACGCCAGATATGGCAAGTCCAGCCGCTTGCGCGGACCCCGGAACAGCATCCGTGAATTGCCATACCGACACGGCGAATATGACAGATCACCCGTTATGATTTTTTCATGCTTCATGGCTACCGCCCCCTATTTCGTTACCCGGGACGCAGATTCGTCGAAATCCTTTGCCAATTTACTAATGCGCGCATTCTTGGAAATTTTTAAGCGTCTGAGCGGCCTTGATGCTGCCCCCTGCTGGGGCCTATGGTGCAGCGAACCGTTTAGGAAATGATCATGGCAATTGAACAGGTAGGCATCGTTGGCGCAGGCCAGATGGGCAACGGCATCGCGCATGTGTTTGCCTTGGCCGATTATGAAGTTCTGATGACGGATATCAGCGAAGACGCTTTGATCGCCGCTGTAAACCTGATCGAACGAAATCTGGACAGGCAGGTCAGCAAAGATTTGATTACAGCTGACCAAAAGACCGAGGCGATGAAGCGGATTGGCACGACGCAAACGCTGACTGATTTGGGGCAGACAGACCTAATAATTGAGGCCGCGACCGAGCGTGAAACTATCAAAACCGCTATCTTTGAAGATCTTGTGCCGCATCTAAAGCCGGATACGATTCTGACATCGAACACCTCTTCAATTTCGATCACGCGGCTTGCCTCGCGTACGGACAGACCTGAAAAGTTCATGGGGTTCCACTTTATGAACCCGGTCCCAATCATGCAGCTGGTGGAATTGATCCGCGGCATCGCCACGGACGAACCCACATTCAAGGCCTGTCATGGCGTCGTTGAACGGTTGGGCAAAACATCTGCGACGGCAGAGGATTTTCCAGCCTTTATCGTAAACCGCATCCTGATGCCGATGATCAACGAAGCAATTTATACGCTCTACGAAGGTGTGGGGTCAGTAAAATCAATTGATACATCGCTCAAGCTCGGCGCCAATCACCCGATGGGCCCGCTCGAACTGGCGGATTTCATCGGCCTAGACACTTGCCTTGCGATTATGAACGTCCTGCATGACGGATTGGCGGATACCAAATACCGCCCATGCCCCTTGCTAACCAAATACGTCGAAGCAGGCTGGTTGGGCCGCAAATCGCAGCGCGGGTTCTATGACTATCGCGGCGATGTGCCTGTGCCGACGCGGTAGGATGCTGGCAAAGGCCGCTGTGAGCCCTTTGTGACGTTCTTCTGCATCACGGCGAACGTCGGGACTGCTTAGCAAGGTTGCGCGTCAGAACAGTGAGCTGCATAAATCAACAACCAAGACATTCCCGACATCCCTTGATCGATAGACACTTCAAATCCGATTCAAATTGCAGGTCAACACAGTTGCGTATTATCGAATTGAACTACAACGCTGGCAGAAAAGCTAAGACATTTTAGCCCTGATGATATTGAAATGCAAGACATTCCACTCGCTGGCCTTGGGTCCCAAGGGTTCCTACTCGTGGTCAGACAGCGCTATAGATACTGCCACAGGCTGTTTGATCAGTTGGTTGTGCTGCACTCGCAGATAATTGAACAAAAAGGGCTGGATATTATCGATAGCCCCCTCGCTGGTCAGATTGCTGGCAATCCAAGCCGATTGCACCAATATTCATTCCTTTGTGAGAATTTGATCTTCCAAATGAGGAGAACTATCGACTCCTTTGTTCAGTGGGCAGTGTTGATCGACATGGTCCCAGAAGACGTCCCAGGTTCCAAGCTCACTGAGTCTGGTCTCGATGATTTGTTGAAGTGTGGTGGCAACGAAAAAGATATTTTTCGGCGTCTTCTTGGAGAACTACCTCTGGAACACGCAGATCAAACGGGATTTCTCCGTGTAATAAACGATTTTGATCATTTTAAGCCAATAAAAATTTTTTTACATTTTTGTTAATTAGCTAATTGATAATTATTCAATTAACTAATTATCTGAGGTAAAAGTTGTCGGAACAAAAGTTTTTCTTCTTAATAATATGAACACCCTCGATTAATCTGCAACCTTTTACGATGTTCACAACTAAAGATATTCGACAAACAAAAAAGGTGGTAAAAAGTGGTAAAGTGGCAAAAAGTGGCCTTAAGACACGTGGAAAAGTTTGGAAAAGTTGGTCAGCCATAAAGGGCACCTAATGGGACTCAAAAACGTCAAAAATCCTTAGAAAGGTAATTGTGTCAGCAGATCGATTTTTTCAGACGGATTTCCCTGTACTATTTGGTTCCGTGCCCTTCCTGGATCCTTGATGGTGATTCTAGGTGTCGGCACAGTTTAATTGTTCTCTTATCAGTAATTTTATCTGCTTTTACGCCTATCCCCTTATATCTTTATATCTACTTACATTTTGAATGTTGCCTGGCCCTGAACAAGCTCAACAAGTTTAAAAGCTTAAGTAAAACTGTAATAAATCAATCTAATGAATTAGTTATCAATAAGTATCAAATTTGAACTAATATTGATGATTAAGTTTGACAATCACTTTTTGGATTAATGTACGGTACTTAAGTGCAGTGTAAAGCGAGAGAGGGGTTACAGTACAGGCTTGCGCGCGGTATGCGAAGTTCTACCTTTATTGTTAGCATTTGGACAATGCGCGTGTATTTTAGGCGTATTTTTTACGTATTTTTTAAAAATTTAACAACCTAAAATTTTTATTTTGAAATCGGAATGTTGATGGTGGTTGACGTATTTTTTAGAAAAAATACGCGTACTTTTCTCTGAGACCAAATACGCCGTACTTTTTGGCGAAAATTTCACGTATTTAACAACACTGGTTTAAGTGGTTTGCAAGTTCTAAAGAAATTTACTGTAAAAGATCATAGATTTTCAAACGCAAAATCATCTAAATTGCAAAATGCGTAAATTAGTAAAGTATGAACATACGCAGGACTGAAATAGATGTAATGTGGCATACATAATATAATATTTGTTAAAGTTTCTTTAAGTTTGAAAACACATGGGATACCATATCCTAAGATA
>ENA-OQVM01005989-OQVM01005989.1-marine-metagenome-genome-assembly--contig:-NODE-5989-length-11340-cov-11.857232_pt1 | contig 11340 bp, 10 predicted proteins | sample MGYA00237776_ERZ505498 | MGnify/ENA primary metagenome ERZ505498 (study PRJEB26159, sample SAMN06265151) | marine metagenome | isolation source: Helgoland LTER site | place: Germany:Helgoland, sampling... | reverse complement strand
AATTGAAAATTCCAAATGATTTTTAGTCTAAATAAATTAACTAAATTAGTAAAAAAAAATACTGAGATTTTCTTACTCTCTTTATTGCTAATCTTTACAATTTTTAGCACCACAATTTATAATAATGAAAAATTGAAAACTAGTAAGAATTATAAAGAGGTAATAAATAATATTTATTTTCAAAAAAGCTTAAAGCAAATTTTTAATAATCTTAAACCTAGATATAAAAGTATTGATCATAAAATATCTAGTGGTGAAACATTTGATAAAATATTAAATAACTATTCTATTCCAAGTAAAGAAATTTTAGATATCAAAAAAAGTTTAAGTTCAGATTATAACTTAAGCAATCTAAAAAGTAATCTTGATATAAAGTTTACAATTGATCAATCAAATAATAAAAAAATTACATCTTTTTTATTCCCTATATCTAGAACTGAAAAAATTTTGTTAACTAGAAATATAGATACAGATAAATTTGACAAAAAAAAAATTATTACAAACTTAAATAAAAAAATTATCTTTAAAGAAGGAAAGATTTTACAAAGTTTGTATAAAACTGCTATTGATCTTAATGTTCAACCCAACATAATAATCGAGTTTGCAAGGATCTATGGCTTTCAGGTAGATTTTCAAAGAGATATTAGAAAAAATGATAATTTTCAAATTATGTATGAAGTATTTGAGGATGATAATGGAAAAGTGTTTGAAACTGGAAATATTATTTTTGCAGATTTAAAACTTAGTGGAGTAAATAATTCTTTATATTATTTTGATAAAAAAGGAAATGAGGGGCACTACGATCAAAATGGAAAGAGTGTTGAAAAAGCTTTAATGAAAACTCCTATTAATGGTGCAAGACTTTCCTCTGCTTTTGGAATGAGAAAACATCCAATAGATGGTTATAATAAAATGCATAGAGGAACAGATTTTGCAGCACCAATGGGCACACCTATTATGGCGTCAGGAAGTGGTGTTGTTACTAGAGCAAGATGGTGTGGTGGTGGTGGAAACTGTGTAAAAATAAAACATAACTCAACATATGAAACTATTTATGCTCATATGAAAAACTTTGCACGAGGGATTAAAGAAGGTGTCAGAGTTAAGCAGGGTCAAATAATTGGCTATGTTGGCTCAACAGGAAAATCTACTGGACCCCATTTACATTATGAAGTTATAGAAAATGGAAAAAAAATTAATTCACAAAAACTAAAGCTACCTTCTGGAAAAATTCTTAAAAGTAAAAATAGAGAATTGTTTGAGGTTACACGAATTAAATTAGATGTTTTAAAGTCAGAGCTTATTATTGGCTTGAATTAAACTGCTGCAGATTTTTTTTCTACGATTTTTTTCTCAATTGTTTTTGAAGGCTTTTTTAATTCTGTCTCTTGCTCTTGAGTATCTTTTTTAACAATAGATGCTTCTATTTTAGCTTCTTTTACAATCTGATCTGCTGGTGTAATGGGCTTTACTATCTCTGTTGGAGATGAATTTACTCTTGCCATTCTAAGACTTTCTTGTTCATTTTGAACTCTTTGAAAGTGATCAGCATGTTGAAAATAATTTTCAGATAAAATCTTATCCTCATTGGCTAGAGCTTCTCTTGCTAAATCATTGTATTTTTCAATTAGTTTAACAGCATTATGATTGTTTCTACCTGGAACTTTTCTTTGAAAATTATCATTATTAGAAAATTTTGATCCTTCATTGTTATTTCTAAACGAGGGTCTTCTGTTATTATTATTTCTAAATGGAGGTCTTCTGTTGTTATTTGTATTATTACTTCTAAATGTTACCATATTTATACTTTTAATTTATATTTTAGTGCTGATTATGCAGCGATCATTATTGCCATAGTCTCTTACAGCTTTATTTATATAAAAACCCTCTTGTTTTAATATTTCTTTAACTTTATTTTTTTGATTAAAACCTATCTCTAAAATAAATTTACCATTTTTCTTTATCAGACAGTTTGCTTTATTAATAACTTTTCTGATTTTTGAAAAACCATCAAATCCACCACTCAAAGCTAATTTTGGTTCAAAATTAACAATATCTTTTTCCAAATATTTTAAACTTACTAATTCAATATAAGGAGGATTTGAAACAATAAGATCATATTTGCCTATAGTGAAATTGTCAACACTAGAGTGAAAAAATTTAACCCTATTTTCTAAATTTAGCTTTTTTGCATTGAATTTACTCACATTTATGCTTTTTTTAGAAATATCTATTCCTGTTCCATAGAAATATTTTCTTTCTTTTAATATTGATAACAAAATACATCCTGATCCTGTTCCTATGTCTAAAACTTGAAGATGAGTATTTTTTGAATATATTTTTAATACCTCTTCAACTATTAATTCTGTATCTGGTCTTGGAATTAAAACATCCTTATTAACAAAAAATTCATTATTCCAAAATTCTTTTTTATTTATCAAATAAGCTATGGGTTCTCCTTTTTTTCTTTTTTCAATAAGACTCTTAAAATCACTTAATTGCCCATCATTTAAAATTTGTTTCGGATTTAGGATGATATATTTTTTATCTTTATTAATTGAGTTAGATAATAAAATTTCACAATCTAGCTGTGGATTTGACACACCACTTTGCTTTAAAGTATTGGTTCCCTCAATTAGGATATTTTCTATATTCATTTCTATGTAAGATTGCTTAGTTTTTCTTCCTGTGCTTGGAGAGTTAAAGTTTCAATCATTTCATCAAAAGCTTCTCCTTCTAAAAATTCTTCAAGTTTATGTAGTGTTAAATTGATACGATGATCAGTAACCCTTCCTTGAGGAAAATTATAAGTTCTAATTCTCTCTGATCTGTCTCCAGTACCTATTTTACTTTTTCTATCCTGCGATCTTTCTTGGTCTATTCTTGATCTTTCTAAATCATAAAGTCTCGATCTTAAAATTTTCATTCCTTTAGCTTTATTTTTATGTTGAGATTTTTCATCCTGTTGAGAAACTGATAAACCTGTTGGAATATGGGTTATTCTCACTGCACTATCAGTTGTATTAACAGATTGTCCCCCTGGTCCTCCGGCTCTAAAGACATCAATTCTCAAATCGGAATCATTGATTTTTACATCAACTTCTTCAGCTTCTGGTAAGACGGCTACTGTTGCAGCAGAAGTATGAACTCTTCCTTGTGTTTCTGTATCTGGCACTCTTTGAACACGGTGTACTCCACTCTCATACTTTAGAGTTGAGTATATATTCTTTCCTCTAATAGAGGCGATAACTTCTTTAAGACCTCCTGCTTCACTCTGAGACATGCTAATTAATTCTAATTCCCATTTTTTTTTATTACTAACTTTTTCGTACATCTTAAAAAGATCTGAAGCAAATAAACTAGCCTCTAGACCACCTGTACCAGCTCTAATTTCTATAATAGCGTTTTTTTTATCAGCTTCGTCTTTTGGTAATAAAAATAATTTTAATTTTTTTTCAATTGTTTCATTTTCTAACTTAAGATCTTTCAACTCTTTTTCTGCCATTCCTATAAAGTCGTTATCACTACTTGGATCTTCTAGAATTTTTTCTAAATCTTTTCTTTCTACTTCATATGAAAAATATTTTTTAGCATCATCTATTACATCATTTAAATCAGAGTACTCTTTAGATTTTTCAGCAAATAGTTTTTTATCAACTTCACCAGTTGACAATTCTTTTTCCAAAGCAGAATGTTTAGAGATTAAATCTTCAATTGTTTTTAGAGGTATCATTATAATTTTTTATCAAGTTCAGCAGCTTTTTTTTCAACTTCTTTAACAACTCTTGATATTATATCTTCTGATAAAACTTTTTCACTTTGAATGCCAGATAAATAAAGCATATTGTTTCCTTTGCCACCACCTGTTATTCCTATATCAGTCATCGCAGCCTCACCCGGTCCATTAACCACACATCCAATAATTGATAAAGTTAGAGGAGTTTTTATATGTGAAAGTTTTTCTTCTAAGGTTTTGACTGTATCAATTACTTGAAATGCCTGTCTTGCGCAAGATGGACAAGAAATAATCTTTACTCCCCTATTTCTCAAATTTAATGATTTAAGTATTTCATTGCCTATTTTAATTTCTTTAACTGGGTCATCGGAAAGAGATATCCTTATAGTATCACCTATACCATCTAATAAAAGTGAACCTAGGCCTATAGATGATTTAATACTTCCCGAAACAAAACCACCTGCTTCGGTAATTCCTAAATGCAAAGGATAATCTGTAACTTTTGAGAGTTGTCGGTATGCCGCCATAGATAAAAAGATATCTGAAGACTTAACACTAATCTTAAAATTAAAAAAATCTTGATCTTCTAATATTTTTATATTTCTTTGAGCACTTTCAACTAAAGCTTCTGGACATGGTTCTTTATATTTATCTAGAATATCTTTTTCAAGAGATCCGGCATTGACACCAATTCGAATGGAACAACCATTATTTTTGGCAGCACTTAAAACATCGTGAATTTTTAATTTGTCTCCAATATTTCCTGGATTAATTCTTAAACATTTTGCTCCATTTTCAGCTGCTTCTATTGCTCTTTTATAATGAAAGTGAATGTCGGCTATAATGGGTACAGAAACATGTTTGGTAATTTCTTTAAGTGCCACTGAAGATTCTTGATCTGGGCAAGAAACTCTTACAAGATCCGCTCCCTCTTCATGAATGTCATTTATTTGTTTTATGGTGGCCTTAATATCAGTCGTTAAAGTATTGGTCATTGATTGAACGGATATAGGATTATCTCCACCAACCTTAACGTCACCTACATTGATGACTTTAGTTTTTTTTCGATGGATATCTCTAAATGGTCTAAGGCTCATTAATTAATCTAATTTAAATTCTTTATGAAGTACTGCTACAGCTTTTTTTATCTGTTTATTAGAAATTAAAACTGAGATTTTAATTTCAGATGTTGAAATGACCATAATATTAATTTTTTTAGAAGCTAATGCTTGAAACATTCGATAAGTAATTCCAGGAGTGGTAATCATGCCCACACCAACAATGGAAACCTTCGAAACATTATTATCATATGAGAATTTTCTAAAAGAAATTCTTTTATTTTTTTTAATTATTTTTTCAGTCTTTTTCAAATCCTCAGATTTAATGGTAAATGTTAGATCTGTTTCTTTTCCATTTAATGATATATTTTGAACAACCATATCAACATTAATTTGATTTAGTGATAATGGTTTAAAAACAGCTGCAGCTACACCTGGTTTATCTTTAACACCTACTATTGTAACCTTTGCATCATTTTTTGTAGATGTAATTCCTGTAATTATTTGATTACTAAATATTTTTTTAGTTCCTGTAATTAATGTTCCTCTTTTTTTTTCAAAAGATGATTTTACTGAAAAATTTATATTATTTAATTTAGCATCTTGTACTGAAGTTGGCTGCATAACTTTTGCCCCAAGTGATGCCATCTCTAACATCTCATCGTATGAAATTTTAGAGATCTTTTTTGCTTTTGAATGATTTCTTGGATCTGTTGTATATACACCATCTACATCAGTATAGATATTACATGCATCTGCATTGAAGAATTTTGCAAGCATTATGGCTGAAGCATCTGTTCCTCCTCTGCCAAGTGTTGTTATTCTACTATCTAAATTAATTCCCTGAAAACCAGTTATGATAGGAATACCACCTGTTTTCATAAAAGTTAGTATTTTAGTTTTATTGATTTTACTTATACGTGAAGCACTATAAGGACCTTCAGTAATTATTGGAAGTTGCCAAGACATCCATGATCTTGCTTTCAAACCTAAATGTTTAAGTCTGCCAGCAATTAATGCACATGCAGCTTGCTCACCTGATGAAAGTAAAACATCATACTCTGCAGAGTCAAAATTATTGCTTAATTCTTCTGTTTTTCTAATAAGATCATTAGTGGTTCCACTCATTGCAGAAGAAACCACAATAACATTAAGTTTTTTTCTTTTATATGAAGCAATTATTTTTGCTACTTTTTTAATTCTATCTATATTTCCAACAGACGTTCCGCCAAACTTTAATACTACAATTTTCATTGATAATTTTGTTTAATTTTTGTTTGATAAAATACATCTTAATTGTTATGTCCACAAGTCATCTATTATGAATTCAATAAATAAAAAAGAAATAGAAAAATTTTCAAGAATTGCAGAAGAATGGTGGAATCCTGATGGAAAATTTAAACCTTTGCACAATTTTAATCCTATAAGAATTAAATATATAAAAGAAAATATTATTAAAGATTTCAAAATTAAAGACTTAGATAAACCTTTAAAGAATATTAAACTGTTAGACATTGGTTGTGGGGGTGGCTTGTTATCTGAGCCAATGCGAAGATTGGGTGCTGATGTAACTGCGATAGATGCTTCGAAACAAAATATAGAAGTCGCTAAATTTCATGCAAAAAAAAATAAACTTAAAATTGATTATAGAGTTAGTTCACCTGAAAAATTAAAAACTACAAATAAATTTGATGTAATTTTGAATATGGAAATAGTTGAACATGTTAATGATATAGATTTTTTTATTAAAGAGAGTTCTAAATTATTAAAAAAAAACGGTATAATGTTTATTGCTACATTAAATAAAACATTAAAATCATATATTTTTGCAATTATTGGTGCTGAATATGTTTTAAAATGGCTTCCAATAGGGACACATGATTGGGAAAAATTTGTAAAGCCTGAGGATTTAACAGAGATTTCAAAAAGAAATAAACTATTGTTAAAAAAATTAGATGGTATGCAATTTAATATATTAAATAATAGCTGGAAGGTCAGTGATGACACTTCAGTTAATTATATTACAAAATTTATTAAAACTTAATTAGTATTTTCTTTTATCCAGGGAATTACCTCGGCCTCTATTCCCTCTTCTCTCAATTCCTTTATATCTTCCTTTGTAGCAGTACCATAAATTCCCTTTGAAAATTTTTTATCTTTATAGTGGATAGATCTAGCCTCATAAGCAAAATTTTCACCAACATATTGAAAATTTTTTTTTATAAAATCTTGATATTTATTTATTGTTTTTTTGATATTTTTATATTTTTGGCTTGATGTATCAATACCAACATCTTTTTTGGACATTAGTATATTCGGTGACATCAAAGTCTTTTCAACATTTAGTGAGTTGCAAATATGACAATTGAGAAATTTTTTCTTTTTGAGTTTTTCATACTCTTTAGAGGTTGAAAACCAACTATCAAAAGTTATTTCACAATCTTTACATACAAGCTTATATTTGATCATGCTATATAGATAATAACATAACTATTTAATTCAATATTAAATTAACTTCTATAATCGGCATTAATTTCTATATATTTTTTTGTTAAATCCATAGTGTAAGCTGTGAAATATTTTGATCCTGAATTTAGGCTTATCAAGATTTCTATTGATGAGCTCTTCATGTATGTTGCAACTTGACTTTCATTATAATTACTAAAAATTTTTCCATTTTCTACAACTTTTATATCACCAAAATTAATTGATAATTTATTTGTATCAAAATTTATTCCTGATTTGCCAATTGCCATTATTATTCTTCCCCAGTTTGGGTCTTCTCCAGCAATGGCTGTTTTGACTAAATTAGAATTTGCAATGGAAAAAGCTACAGATTTTGCATCACTCTGAGTTTTTGATTTTAAAACACTTATTGATATAAATTTAGTAGCACCCTCTCCATCTGCAACTATTCTTTTGGATAAATTTAATAATACTGAGTGTAAAGCTTTATCAAAATTATAAAGTTTTTTATCTGTAATATTCTTAATTATTGGATTTTTTACTTTACCAGTTGAAAATATTGAAACCATATCATTTGTGCTGGTATCACCATCACATGTAATTGCATTAAATGTTGTATCAATATTTTTTTTTAACAATTTGCTTAAGACATCATTTGAAAGATCTGCATCTGTAAAAATATAGCCTAGTGTTGTAGCCATATTTGGAAAAATCATTCCTGAACCTTTTGCAATTCCATATATCTTTATTTTTTTATCACCAATTTTACACTCTTCCATTGCAAGCTTTGGTTTTAAATCTGTTGTCATTATTCCTAAGGCTGCTTTTACCCAAATTGATTTATTCTGTGTGTATCTAATTTTTTTTATTAATTCTGAAATATTGCTTTTTATTTTTTTTGTAGGATATTTTTCACCTATTGTACCAGTACAACCAAAAAGTATCTCATTTGCCAATACTTTTTTGGGGAAATCTTCGTCTTCATTTTGTTTTTTTGAAAGCTGTATTGAAAGTTCCTCTGCTATTTCTTTTAGAGCCTTATAACCTTCAGATCCTGTGAATGCATTGGCATTTCTAGTATTTACCAAAAGTGACTTTATTTTTTTACATTTTATATTTAAGTTCCATTTTATGTTTTCTGATATTATTTTAGATTGTGTGAAAACAGATGCATAATTTGCTCCATCTCTAAAATAAAACATAACCAGATCATCTCTTGGTTTGTTGTATAAATTTGCAGAAATTGTTGAAATTGAAACTCCATCTATATGGTCTAAATCTTGAAAGTCTTGCATTTTTGACCTTGAAGCTAATGAGTTTACAAAGTTTTTTAAATTTAATGGCATATATTTAAAATATTTATTTAATACTTATATTAAAAGCTGTAATTAATTATATATCAAAAAAAAAGATGCTTAATCCTTTAAATTTTATCTCAAAATTCATTAAATCTAGCAATCAAAAAGAGCTTGATAGAGTTGCAAAGATTGTTGAAAAAGTTAATTCTTTTGAAGACAAGATTAAAGACATTCCAGATGAAGACTTTCCTAAAAAAACAATAGAACTTAAAAAACGGTTAAGTGATGGAGGAGATATAAATGATCTTTTGCCTGAAGCTTTTGCACTTGTACGTGAGGCATCTAAAAGAACAAGAAATGAAAGGCATTATGATGTTCAAATAATAGGGGGTATTGTTCTTCATGAAGGCAAGATAGCTGAGATGAGAACTGGAGAAGGAAAAACATTAACTATCAGTTTGGCAGCTTATCTAAATGCTTTACACGGTAAAGGTGTGCACATTGTTACTGTAAATGACTATTTGGCAAAAAGAGATTCTCAAGAAATGGGAGAAATCTATCAATTTCTTGGGCTAACATCTGGATACATTAATAATGACCAAGATGATCATGAAAGAAAAAAGAATTATAATTTTGACATAACCTATGCAACTAATAGCGAGCTTGGCTTTGATTACTTGAGGGATAATATGAAATTCTCTAAGGACCAAATGGTTCAAAGAGGTCATGTGTATACAATTGTTGATGAAATTGACTCTTGTTTAATTGATGAGGCTAGGACGCCACTTGTAATTTCAGGTGCTGCAGAGGATAAAACTGAACAATATCTTGCTATTGATAAATTGGTTAAAAAACTTACTCCTGAAAATTATGAGATAGATGAAAAAGATAAAAATATATTATTAACAAATGAAGGAATTAATAATGTTGAAAAAATATTTTCAAATGCTGGAATATTAAAAAATAATAATTTCTATGATCCTGAAAACCTAAGTCTCGTACATCATGTAAATCAATCTTTGAGGGCTAATCATTTATTTGAAAAAGGAAGAGATTATATTGTAAGAGATGACTCTTTAAAAATCATTGATGAATTGACAGGTAGAATATTAGAAGGCAGAAGATATGGTGATGGACTTCATCAAGCACTTGAGGCAAAAGAAAGAATAGATGTACAGGCTGAAAATCAAACCCTTGCATCAATAACTTATCAAAATTATTTTAAGCTTTATGAGAAAATTTCTGGATGTACAGGAACAGCTGCAACTGAATCTCAAGAATTTTATGAAATATATAATTTAATGGTAGTTGTTATCCCTACTAATAAAGAAATGATCAGAAAAGATTGGAATGATCAAATTTTTCGAACTGAATTAGAAAAAAATAAAGCAATTATAGATAAAGTTTTAGAATGTCATGAAAAAGGTCAGCCAATTTTAGTTTTCACTTCAAGCATCAACAAGTCTGAAATCTATTCTAAACTATTAGATGAAAAAAAAATTAAACATGTAGTATTAAATGCAAAAAATCATGAAAATGAAGCTGAAATCATTGCAAATGCTGGAAAAATGAACTCAGTTATAATTACAACAAGTATTTCAGGAAGAGGTGTTGATATTCAGTTGGGTGGCAAGAAAGGTAGTCAGCCTGATGAAGAATTACTGCAAAATAAAAATAAAATTAAATCACTTGGTGGACTATTTGTAATTGGTACTGAAAGAATGGAATCAAGAAGAGTCGATAACCAAGCAAGAGGAAGAGCTGGGAGACAGGGTGATGAAGGTAGCTCAATATTTTATGTTAGTTTAGAAGATGATCTTATGCGAATTTTTGGTTCTGAGTCTATGAATAACATTCTTCAAAAACTTGGGCTAAAAGATGGTGAAAGTATCGATCATCCCTGGATAAATAAAGCTCTTGAGCGTGCACAACAAAAAGTTGAAGCAAGAAACTTTGATATAAGAAAAAACTTATTAAAATTTGATGATGTTTTGAATGATCAAAGACACGTTATTTTTTCTCAAAGAAACAATGTGATGAATAATGAAAAAGTTTTTGATTATTCTGATGAATTTTTATCAGAGATTACAAATCATCTTATTTCTTTAAAATCTCAAAAAATATCAAAAACTAAAAATAATGAATTCAACAATCAACTAAAAATTCTAGTTGGAAAAAGTGTAGATGATGATGAATTTGAAAATCTTGTAAATTTAAATGATAAAGAATTTAAGGAAAAGATAGACTCTAAATTTATCGAAGCCAGAAATGAGAGAATTAATATGCTTAATGAAGAAAAAGCTAAAGAAATTGAAAAAAGAATTTTACTTCAGTGCATTGATTTAAATTGGAAATCTCATATCCAATATCTTGAACAATTAAGACAAGTAATTGGCCTAAGGTCTTATGGTCAAAGAGATCCCCTGGTTGAATATAAAAAAGAGGCTTTTTATCTTTTTGAAAATTTACTAAATAAATTAAAAATTGATTTTGTTACAATTTTAATGAATCTAAAAATAGTTCAAGAACCAAGTGAAAATACAATTAAACCTATTAAGAAGCAAATTTCGAATGACCCCAAATGTTTATTGATACAAAAAAAAGATCAAAAACTATCAAGAAACGAAAAGTGTGAAGCCACTGGTAAAAAATTTAAAAATTGCTGTGGCGCTTTATAGAAAAAAAACTAAATAAGAAAACAAAACAATTGCCGCAACAAATATTGATAAAAAAATCTTAGCGTTAAAAAATTTTTCAATAAAGCTACGAAGCTTATTTTTTT
>ENA-OQVM01005980-OQVM01005980.1-marine-metagenome-genome-assembly--contig:-NODE-5980-length-11351-cov-3.560227_pt1 | contig 11351 bp, 9 predicted proteins | sample MGYA00237776_ERZ505498 | MGnify/ENA primary metagenome ERZ505498 (study PRJEB26159, sample SAMN06265151) | marine metagenome | isolation source: Helgoland LTER site | place: Germany:Helgoland, sampling... | reverse complement strand
CTTCTTTGATTCTGTCGTATTCTAAAAATCCTCTTAATTTTCCCATCGCTTAAGCCTTTAATTTATTTTCTTCTTCTGCAGCAAGTATTGCTAGTGCATTTTTATAATCGGTTGGCATTACTTTGATGAAATTCTTAGAACTATCCGGCCAATCTTTTAGTATTTGTGCAGCCTTAGAACTGTTTGTATAGTCTTTGTGGTTTTGAAGTAAACCCTGAACAGTTTCTTTATCTTGATCAGTTAAGTCTTCGAGTTCTACCATTTCTAAGTTAAATTTTTTCTCATCAAAAATTCCATCGTCATTAAATAGGTATGCAATTCCACCACTCATTCCAGCAGCAAAATTACGCCCTGTTTCTCCAATAATCAAGGCAATACCTCCGGTCATATATTCACAACCATGATCTCCAATACCTTCAACAACCGCAATTGCTCCAGAGTTTCGAACACAGAAACGTTCTCCAGCAATTCCGTTGATATAAGCTTCACCAGTGACTGCTCCATAGAGCGCAACGTTTCCAATGATTATGTTTTCATCAGCCTTAAAAGTAGCTTCTTCTGGCACTTGAGCTATAAGTTTTGCTCCAGAGAGTCCTTTTCCAAAGTAATCATTACAAGTTCCTGAGACTTTCATGAACAAGCCTTTTGCAGCAAATGCTCCAAAACTCTGCCCTGCTGTTCCTGTAAATTTTAAGCTTAATGTATCTTCAGGTAGTCCTGGAGCACCGTGCATTTTTGAAATCTCATTACTCAATATTGCTCCGACTGTTCTGTCGGTATTGCAAACAGGGAACTCTAGATGTTGCTCTTCTTTTCTGTAGATAGCAGGGTGTGCCGCTTCTATAATTTTGAAGTCAATAACATTATCAAGACCGTGATCTTGTTTTCGGGTATTATGAAGTTTTACAAGCGATCCAACCTCAGGTTTATATAATATTTTTGAGAGATCAATTCCTTGAGCTTTATAATGACCAACCGCTTTTTTCATATTGATTTTTTGCGATTGTCCCACCATTTCTTTGATGGTTCTAAAACCTAATTGCGCCATAATTCCTCTCAATTCTTCTGCAACAAAGTACATGAAGTTGATTACATGCTCAGGTTTTCCTTTAAAATTCTTTCTCAATTCTGGATCTTGAGTTGCAATACCCACCGGACAAGTATTGAGGTGACATGCACGCATCATTATACATCCAGACGCTACAAGTGGTGCAGTAGAGAAGCCAAATTCTTCGGCACCTAATAAACATGCTATTGCTACATCTCGGCCTGTTTTCATTTGTCCGTCACACTCTAAAACGATTCGGTTACGAAGGTCGTTCATTACCAATGTTTGTTGTGCTTCTGCTATTCCAAGTTCCCAAGGAAGTCCAGCGTGCTTGAGAGAGGTAAGTGGAGAAGCTCCAGTTCCACCATCAAATCCAGAAATCAAAATTACATCTGCTTTTGCTTTGGCTACCCCAGCTGCAATTGTTCCAACTCCGACTTCAGAAACTAATTTTACATTTATTCTAGCTTCTCGGTTTGCGTTTTTTAAATCAAATATAAGCTGAGCTAAATCTTCAATAGAATAAATATCATGATGAGGTGGTGGGGAAATTAACCCAACATAAGGAGTAGAATTTCGAACCGAGGCTATGTAAGGATTTACTTTTGGGCCAGGAAGTTGTCCCCCCTCTCCAGGTTTGGCGCCTTGAGCCATTTTTATTTGAATTTCTTTTGCAGAACTTAAATAGTGACTGGTTACCCCGAATCGACCAGAAGCAACTTGCTTTATTGCGCTGTTCCTCCAGTTTCCGTTGTTGTCTGGCTGAAAACGTTTTGGATCTTCACCTCCTTCTCCAGAATTACTTTTACCCCCAATACGATTCATCGCAATGGCTAAATTTTCGTGGGCTTCTGCGCTAATTGATCCTAAAGACATAGCGCCTGTTTTGAATCTTTTTACAATTTCTGTCCAAGGCTCAACCTCTTCGATTGGAATTGGATCAAAACTAGAAAACTCAAATAAACCTCTCAGAGTCATTAGCTTTTCTGTTTGTTCGTTAACCATTTTAGAGTATACCTCATAACTCTCAAAGTTATTTTGATTTACCGCTTGTTGAAGTTTTGCAATGGTAGTAGGGTTTAGCATATGTGCCTCTCCGTTTCTTCGCCAGCGATATTCTCCACCGATTTCTAAATCAAGTCCAGAAAGACTTTCGATATTGAATGCTTTTTTGTGACGACGAGAAATTTCTTTTTCGATTTCATAAAGACCAATTCCTTCTATTCGAGTGGATGTATTACAAAAGTATTGGTCTACAAAGATCTCGCTCAGTCCGAGCGCTTCAAATATCTGAGAGCCACGGTAGGAGTTTAGCGTGGAGATTCCTATTTTATTCATAACCTTAACAATCCCTGTTGCTATAGCTTTGTTGTAATTTTGTATTGCATCGTGAGCACTAAATCCTTTTATATTCTTTACTTCAACTTGTTCTTCAATAATTTCATTAACCATATAGGGGTTAATTGCACTTGCACCATAACCAAATAGGCAAGAGAAATGATGTGGTTCACGTGGTTCTGCGGATTCAATTACAATTCCAAATTTAGATCTTTTTTGAAGACGTTTAAACGAGTTTTGTGTATGAGCACAAGCTAGTAGAATCGGAATAGGAGCCATTTTAGAAGAAACACCACGATCGGATAGTATAACAATGTTAGCACCATTTTCAATTTCTTTTTCAATTTCAGAAATAATATTTTCTAACGCATTTTCCAGTCCATTAACCCCTTTTTCGATAGGGTATAAGGTAGATATTGAAATGGTTTTGTAGTCTGCATGCTCAATGTATTTGATTTTATCTAAATCTTCGTTTGAGATTACTGGGTTTTGAATGTTAAGCTTTTTTGCATGATCTTCAGTGATGTCAAAGAGGTTGATATCACTTCCGATTGACAAAGAAGTATCGGTAACTATTTCTTCCCGAATTCCGTCCAGAGGCGGGTTAGTTACTTGAGCAAAAAGTTGCTTGAAGTAGTTGTAAAGTAACTGAGGGCGATCTGATAATACAGCCAAAGGAGTGTCCGTTCCCATCGAACCAATAGCTTCTTTTCCTTTAATACTCATTGGGAGTATTAAAGTTTTGAAATCTTCTTGTGTATAACCAAAAACTCGTAATCGTGTATCGTAATCTTCTGATTCAACCGTAACATGATTGCCTGTGTAAGGGACTTCAGAAAGTCTTAAAAGATGTTTGTCTAGCCATTCTTGGTAGGGACGTTCAGAAACAACCTTGGTTTTAATTTCTTCATCCTCAATAATTCGTCCCTCATCCATATTCACAAGGAACATTCTTCCGGGCTCTAGACGACCGTGTTTAACCACGTTTATAGGTTCAATATCAAGAACTCCAGCCTCCGATGACATAACAACATAACCGTCTTTGGTCACGGTATATCTTGAGGGTCTAAGTCCGTTTCGGTCAAGTAAAGCTCCAATGTATTTTCCGTCTGTAAAAGGAATAGAAGCGGGTCCATCCCAAGGCTCCATTATACAGGAATTGTATTGGTAAAATGCTTTTTTAAGAGGATCCATCGACTTGTGTTTTTCCCATGCTTCTGGAACTAACATCATCATTACTTCAGGTAACGATCTGCCGGTAGCTAGTAATAATTCAACAACCATATCCATTGATGAAGAATCTGACTTTCCTTTTAAAATAATTGGAAGTATTTCTTTGATATCATCTCCAATTAAATCGCTTTTAAAAAGTTCTTCACGCATTTGCATACGACTTGAATTCCCTCTGAAAGTGTTGATTTCTCCGTTGTGACACATATATCTAAAGGGCTGTGCCAAATCCCATGTTGGGAAGGTATTGGTAGAGAATCTTTGGTGAACTAAAGCCAATCGGGTTACAACCAAAGGATCTGATAAATCTAAATAGTAAGCTTCAATATCTTCGGGAACCAATAAACCCTTGTATATAAGTGTATGTGTAGAAAGACTAGGGAAGTAAAAATAGTTGCTTTGAGAAAGTTTTGAAGCAATGATTTTATGTTCTGTAATTTTTCGAGCGATAAATAATTTAACATTAAATTCTTGGTCTGAAAGTGATTGATTTCCCTTGCCAACAAATACCTGTGCAACGTAAGGTTCTGTTTGTTGAGCAATACGACCAACAACAGATCGATTAACAGGAACTTTTCGCCAGCCTAAAATTGACAAGCCTTGTTTTTTTATTTCTTCTTCAAAAAGTTGCGTACAAAAATTACGTTGATTTTTCTTTTGTGGTAAAAAAGACATTCCAATTGCATATTGATGTGCTTCAGGAAGTTCGAACAAACAATTCTTGACCATGAAATCATGGGGAATTTCAATTAAGATTCCAGCACCATCTCCTGTTTTTCCATCTGAGCTTACTGCTCCTCTGTGTTCAAGTTTCACAAGAATATCCAATGCTTTTCCAATGATGTCATTGGTTTTTTCCCCTTCTAAACTACAAATGAATCCTGCGCCGCAGTTGTCGTGTTCATAGTCAGGAGAGTAGAGTCCTTGTTTTTTTGGTAACATAATTCTTGGTTTTTGTAAATCAAAAATAATTGATTTAAACACTTTTGTGCTATTTTGGATATCTAAAGTTTGATTAGTTAAAGAGTCTTGATTTTTAGGACCAATATCTTCAGAATTTATTAAATTAAGCTCCTATTTTTATGATTAATTCAAAATAGTATTCCATAAGACGCTCTATATAATATGGATTATATAACTTCATATTAATTAGATTATGAAAAATAAAGGGCGTTATTGCGTAATTGGTGTTATGTCTGGAACCTCTCTAGATGGTTTAGATTTGGCTTTGATTGAATTTGTTTTGGACAATAAAAAATGGGAATACCAATTAATCTCAACAACAACAAAATCATACACTGAGCAATGGAAAAAGAGGCTTACTGAAGCCCGCTTAATGAAACCTGAGCAGCTGGCACTTTTGGATTTGAATTATACAAATTTCTTGGCTGAGCAAATTCAGCTTTTTATAAATGAAAACTCCGACCATACGATAGACTTGATAAGTTCTCATGGGCATACAGTTTTTCATCAACCAGAACAAGGACTTACCTTTCAAATTGGAAATCAAAAGCAACTTGCAGATCTGCTTCAGCATAGGGTTGTTTGTGACTTTAGGGTTCAAGATGTTGCACTTGGAGGTCAAGGCGCTCCATTAGTTCCTGGTGGGGAGTTTCATCTTTTTTCTGAATATGCAGCTTGCGTTAATTTAGGTGGTTTTGCTAACATTAGTTTACTCGGTGACTCTAGTCCAATTGCTTTTGATATAGCAGCAGCAAATTTGATTTTCAACTTCTATGCGCATAAATTAAACCTAGCTTATGATGCAGGTGGAGCAATTGCTTCAAAGGGTAAAATAGTTAAACCCCTGTTAGATGAATTGGATGCTTTGTCTTTTTATAATGAGGCACTTCCTAAATCTTTGGGAGTTGAATGGCTGGCTCAAAATGTCACTCCATTATTGAGTTCTTATGAACAAGAATCTATTCCAGATTTAATGCATACTTATGCTTCGCATTTGGCAACTCAAATCTTAAAAGTTTTACCCGATTCAGGCAAAATACTTTTTACAGGAGGAGGCACTCATAACACTTTTTTAATGCAACTAATTCAAGATAAATGTTCAGCTCAAATATGCATTCCAAGTGATACTATCATTGATTTTAAAGAGGCTATGGTTTTTGGGTTTCTAGGGCTTTTAAGGTCGTTGGGGCAACATAATTGTTTTGCTTCAGTAACAGGATCATCAAGAGATCATTCTTCGGGAGTTATATTTGAAATTTTTTAAGCTATATTTAGAATTAAATTTATATTTTAGACTGCACAAGAGACCATAAAACCCTTTCTTTAATTTTAAGAGCATCAAATCAAACCCTATGGAAATTATCTTGGTATTTATTTTTGCTCTTGGTTACCTGGCGATTACGCTAGAACATACCCTCAAAATAGATAAATTAATCCCAGCCTTAGCCATGATGGCTATACTTTGGGCAGTTATTGCCCTATGGCATATGCCCGTTTATGAAGTAAACACGACTCTTAAAAAATTAGACCCCACCCACATCGACGAAATTTTATTACACCATTTAGGTAAAACTGCTGAAATAATAATTTTCTTACTTGGGGCTATGACCATTGTTGAAATTATTGACTATTTCAATGGATTTTCGACTATAAAATCATTTATAAAAACAAAATCCAAGAGGTTATTACTTTGTATTTTTGCTGTTCTAGCATTCATTTTATCTGCAATAATTGATAACCTTACCGCAACGATTGTATTAATTACTATCCTGCAAAAGGTTATTATAGATCGAGACACAAGGCTTTGGTTTGCAGGTCTAATCATAATATCTGCAAATGCTGGTGGTGCTTGGTCTCCAATTGGAGATGTAACAACTACAATGTTGTGGATTGCTGATAAAGTAACCACGATTAAACTAATTACTTATTTATTTCTTCCTTCGGTTGTGTGTGTTATTGTCCCTGTTTTTGTGGCATTTTTTTTACCTGCATTCAAAGGAAATATTAAAATGGATGATATCGATGATGACGATGCGATTCATAAACATGGTTCAACCATGCTTTATTTAGGGCTTTTGGCAATTGTTTTTGTTCCAGTTTTTAAAACAATTACACACCTTCCGCCTTATGTTGGAATGATGTTCTCATTAGCGCTTGTATCTACTTTTGCAGAAATTTTTAGTGCAGCAAAAATAAATATTACGTCTATTGACCAAGAGAGTGACGCAGCTTCTCACCACAGTCCAGTTCACAAATCTTTATCTAAGATTGAATTACCCAGTATTCTTTTTTTCTTGGGGATTTTATTAGCAGTTGCTGCATTAGAATCTTTAGGAATGTTGTTTGCTTTTGCAGAAACACTTAATACTACCATTCCAAATACGGATATTGTAATTATGTTATTAGGTTTTGGTTCTGCAGTTATTGATAATGTGCCCTTAGTAGCAGCAAGTATTGGAATGTTTTCTGAGCCAACAGATAGCGGGCTATGGCATTTTATTGCTTTTTCAGCGGGAACAGGAGGTAGTATGTTGATTATAGGATCTGCAGCAGGAGTAGTCGCTATGGGTATGGAGAAGATTGATTTCTTTTGGTATTTCAAGAATATATCATGGCTCGCCTTGCTTGGATTTATTTCAGGATCAATAACCTTTATGCTTTTGCGCGGATTTGTTGTTTAATATATACTTAAATGGCAGCTTTTTCGTTCTATAGTTAAAACCTTTATACAACAGCATGATGATGTCTTTTTTTATTCAAACAACAGAAGAACTTAGAACAGAGAAAACACTTTCTCTTATTGAACTTATAAAAAATGGTGGCCTAGGGGGTCAGTTTATCATAGGCTTACTTTTTTTACTATTGATCATCGCTTTATATATCTATTTTGAGCGTTGGTTTGCCATTCGTTCGGCCTTGAAAATAGACGACACTTTTATGGATCAGATTCGCTTGTATGTTTCACAAGGTAAAATAGAAACAGCGCAGGCATTGTGTGTAAAAGAAGATGTTCCTGTAGCTCGACTTATTGCTAAAGGGATCACTCGAATAGGAAAACCCTTAGAAGATATCAACACAACTATTGAAAACGCCGGGAGACTTGAAGTCTATAAATTAGAAAAAAACGTAAGCGTCTTAGCAACAATTGCTGGTGCAGCTCCAATGCTCGGGTTCTTGGGAACTGTGATTGGAATGATTCTGTCTATTTTTGAAATTTCTAACGCAGGTGGAAACATCGACATGAAATTATTATCAGACGGACTTTATACTGCAATGACAACAACAGTAGCTGGACTTATAGTAGGAATTGTAGGTTATATAACATTCAACCATTTGGTTGCTAAAACCTCTAAAGTAGTATATCAAATGGAAGCAATTTCTTTTGAATTTTTAGACTTACTTAATGAACCTGCAGCCTAATGAACCTTAGAGGAAGAAATAAAATAACCCCTGAATTCAATATGTCTTCTATGACGGATATTGTCTTCTTGTTGCTTATCTTTTTTATGATTGCTTCTACCTTGACAAAGCAATTGGATACTATTGAGGTTAAGCTACCGCAGGCTAAAGGTAAGACAGAAAACAGAAGCTCTATTACGGTTTCAATTAACAAGGATAATCGTTTTTATATTGATGATAAAACCGTATCAAAAAGTAAACTAAAAGCTCAGCTACTCAGTACATTAGGCAAGTCAGATTCACGAGTAATAATTTTACGAGCAGAAAAAAATGTTCCTATAGAAGAAGTAGTATTTGTAATGAGTATTGCCAATCAGAATTCAATTAAAGTTGTTTTAGCAGTAGACTCCCAGTAAAAATTTATTTATGAGTTTTCTTAACACACCACATAAAAAAAAGTCAGCAATGCTTACGAGCATAATAATGCTGTTGCTTCTAATTGTATTTTCGTGGATAGGTCTTTCTTATTTTGATCCCCCAATATCATACGGAATGGAGGTCAATTTTGGAACAACATCTCAAGGAAAAGGAAAAACCCCGCCTAAAACTCAACCAAAACAAGTTGAACAGCAACAGGTAAATGCAAAAGCAGAAATTACAAAAACCTCCCCTAAGGTGACTGAGGTAAAAGCTCCAAAAGTTTTAACCCAAAAATATCCTTCGGTGCCAATTATAAAGAATAAGATAGAAAAAATTTCAACCCCAAAAATATCAGAAATCAAAACTCCCACAAACGAAGTTAAGGAGGAAGTTATACAAGAATCACCCAAACCGACGGTTTCTAAATCAACCAAACAAGTTCTTTCTAATTTATTCAACAACTCAAATAAATCAGAGGAATCGAGTCAAGGTGAAGGAGACGATGAAGAAGTTGGAGATAAAGGAAAAACAGAAGGAAACCCTTATACAAATAGTTACTACGGCACTGCGGGTTTAGGGGGCAAAGGAGATGGTTTTGGTTTGAATGGTCGAAGTCTTAAGAATCAAGGATCTGTGACTCAGGAATGTAACCAAGAGGGAGTTGTGGTAGTCAGAATTACGGTTGATAAGTCTGGCACTGTTGTATTGGCAGAAGCAGGGGTAAAGGGAACTACAAACTCTCACCCGTGTCTATTAGCTCCAGCAGAAAAAACAGCTTATTTACACAAATGGTTCTCAGATACTAACGCACCAAACAAGCAAGTTGGATTTGTTGTTGTTAATTTTAAATTAGGCGAATAATCGTGGATTCATACGAAGAAGTACGCTCTTGGCTATACAATCAATTACCGATGTACCAGCAACAAGGAGCTGTTGCTTATAAGCCAGGCTTAAAAAAAATGAAGGATTTCATGACTTACCTTGGAAATCCACACAAAAACTTTACTTCTATTCATGTTGCAGGCACAAACGGTAAGGGGTCCACCGCGCATATGATAACCTCCGTTTTAATGGAAGCAGGATGTAAAGTAGGTCTATACACTTCACCTCATCTAAAAGATTTTACAGAACGTATACGGATCAATGGTATTGCTATTGAACCCGCTTACGTAGTTGCTTTTGTACAAAAGTACAAGTCCTATTTTATAGACGCTCAACTTTCTTTTTTTGAACTTACCGTTGGAATGTCTTTTGAGTATTTTAGTAGTCAAAATATTGATTATGCAGTTGTTGAGGTTGGTTTAGGTGGCCGATTAGACGCTACCAATATTATTACCCCAGTTCTTTCTGTGATTACCAATATAGGTTTTGATCACACACAGTTTTTAGGGAATACACTGGTCTCAATTGCAAAAGAAAAAGCGGGTATTATTAAAGAAAATGTCCCTGTAGTTATTGGAGAAACTCAATCAGAAATTGTTTCAGTTTTTCAAGAACGATCGAGCCTTTTAAAAGCTACAATCACATTCGCGGACGCAAAGGAAGTCCATTTACACCAATCGGACTTAAAAGGCTTGTATCAGTCTAAAAATATTCAAACAGCAGTTGTTGCTGTTAATGAACTAGGATTAGATAAAATAAAGAGAGAGCATGTTGCTTCGGGTTTACTTAAAGTTGTTTCTAACACAAACTTGAAAGGTCGCTGGCAGGTATTAAGAGATGCTCCTTATGTGGTAGCAGATGTAACGCATAATGCACCAGGATTTTCTTATGTTGTTGAACAGATTAAAAAAATACCGCATCGAGGGCTTCATCTTGTTCTTGGTTTTGTTAAAGAAAAAGATCTAGTGTCAATTTTTGAAATTCTTCCAAAGAAGGCTATTTATTATTTTAGCGCTCCCAACATCAAAAGAGCTGAAAAAGTTTCTACTTTAATCAAACATGCTGAAAACTATAAGCTACAGGCTAGAGCTTATAAAACTATTGATATAGCCTATAAATCAGCCCTTAAGAGTGCAGGGTATGAAGATTTTATTTATGTAGGTGGGAGTGCTTTTGTGGTTGCTGAAATTCTTTAAAAAACTCTTTGTAAACAAGATAAACTATTCTATATTTACACCCGCTGGGGCGCTTAGCTCAGTTGGTTCAGAGCACTTGGTTTACACCCAAGGGGTCGGGGGTTCGAATCCCTCAGCGCCCACACACTTAAATCGAGATATATAACCTATATCTCTTTTTTTATTCCCATTATTCTCTAAACTTTTTCCATTCTCAAACTCTATTCCATAACCTTTTTTTCCTACACTAATTTTAATTCTAACTCTCATTCTAACTCTACATCTCTTACCAATATTATCCCCATCTAAATACTCAACACTTACCCAATCCAAATATTTTTCTACCAATCTCTTTTTATCTTCAAATCTTCCCAAACCTCAATCTTTATATAACTCATCTTTCATCAAATCCATCGATCCATCAATACTCCCTCAATAAAATATTTTTTCATTTATATAGATTATGGTCCACTTTACTAATATAACAAAACCTAATTACAGCTTATGTCATTGTATTCATTTAACCAAAAACAATAAATTTTATAAAAATAAAGGGAAAATTGTATTAATATTTTCTATATTAGAAAAAGCAAACATAAAAATTTGATGAAAAAAATTATTTATACCCTTATTTTTTTATTTACAATAACTTCATATTCTCAATCTGTAAATGGGATTCCTATTTCCGAGTTAGATGCTAAGTATATTAGGATCAATTTTACAAGAAAATTATTAAAACCATTTCAAATAAAAGTGTTTTTAGATTATGGACAAATAGCCAGAGTTAAGGACATTAGTAAAGGACACGTTTTAGATGATGATGGTAAAAAGTTTTCATTCAATGGAATAATGGGTGTTGTGGATCTTCTTGTTACTAACGGTTATAAAATAGCTTT
>ENA-OQVM01005972-OQVM01005972.1-marine-metagenome-genome-assembly--contig:-NODE-5972-length-11362-cov-7.828356_pt1 | contig 11362 bp, 7 predicted proteins | sample MGYA00237776_ERZ505498 | MGnify/ENA primary metagenome ERZ505498 (study PRJEB26159, sample SAMN06265151) | marine metagenome | isolation source: Helgoland LTER site | place: Germany:Helgoland, sampling... | reverse complement strand
CAATTAATTACATTTCCAATATTAGAGTTTAATTTAAGATCAAAAACTTTATTTGCTGATCTAGATTTTAAATTCAACACCCAAAGTTCAACTCCGAAATCAGTTGTATGAGTAAAAGCAATCATCTTTTCATTAGGAGACCAATTAAGATTAGATATTTTTGGGTTTATTGGCATCCCTACTATTTCTTTTGGATCAGCCTTAGAATCTGAAAACCCTTTTAACTTAATATTATTGTAATATGTAATCCTACTACCAATGTTAGTTTTAGGATTGATTCTAAGCCCTGCTAGTCTTAATTCTTTAGTAGAAAGTTCTTCAATTGATTTATAGTTACTTCTGTATAAAAAAATTAAATAATCTTTATTATTATCGAAAATAACTGATGGTGGTCTATCAAATTCAACTAATTCTAATATTTCAGATGAAGGTTGTTGATATGAAATATTTTCTTGAGAAAAAGAATTTAAAGTTAACAGTACTAAAAGTGTAAGTAGTATTTTTTGCATGTTATTTATATTTATGAAAAAAAATAATTATATGATAATTTAGATTGTTGTAATTAAAATAAATTTATTCTAAAATTACATTTCTTATCGAAGGATTAAAAGGAGTTTTAATTAAATTACCACTAGAATCAATTAACTCAAGCTTTATATTAATTTCTCCTTTTGGCAGTCCTTCTATATAGTAAGGAGCCCACTCATCTATTATGAACTCTGTATCTTGAATTGTAGCCCTTACTTTATTTCCGTTTTTTGAAATTTCTGTGTTAACTAAATAGAAATCAAGTAATAAATTTTCTGTATCTGCCCCTTTATAAGTTCCTTTTGGTCTACTGTAAAATAAAAATTCGTTTTCTAGATCAATATCATTTTCTCCAACCTGAGTTAATATATAAGCATCTTTATTTTTTACAGATTCATGATATGACCTTGATAAAAATGCAAGTATAACATTGCTCTCTTTCTCAAAACCTTTTGAAAAACTATCTGTATAGTGAGCAGAATAAGGTCCGTTATTTACAATAAAATGTATATGTTGACCCTTAGCAGAATTTGCTAGTTGATAGTCAAAGTTCTTTGAAGTTTGTACACCAAGATCATAATTCTCTATGTTAAAAGAGAATTTTGATTCTTTATCAACCATTTCTATAGCCTTTACATTTAATGATGCATTTTCATACTCTGGGGAACCAACAACCTTTGTTAAAGTAATTTTTTGTAGCTCTTTAGATGAATTAGTAGCAGTATCTTTCTTTTCGGGTGATAAGCAACTATAAATAACAGTAATAACTCCAATTATAAATGGAATCATAAATTTGTCTAAGTATTTTTTATTTTTCATATTTATTAAAATTGTTTTACATCCTTAAATTCTGAATACTCTAGTTTATCCATCTCTTCATTATAACTTTTCCATTTCTCTGTAAAAAATGCATTAACCATTTTAACAGCTTTGTTTAATGAGTTATTAGCATGCTTCATTAGATTTGACTCTGTTATTGTATTTCCATTAGGTCTTGAACTAATGTAGTAATATGCTTTATAAATCTTCTCCTGAACATTACTCTCCTTGTTACGAGTTATCCCTTGTCTTTTGTCAATTTTACCCAAAAATAATGCCACTAAACTATCTGTTTGTTTAACCATTTTTGAAGATAAATTTATTTCATCTTTAAATTTATCTTTATCAAGCTTACTTAATCTAGTTTTGAAATCAGTTGCAGTGTTTTTACTTTCCACTAATTGTTTTACAACATCAGCTGATTTTTGTAAAAGGTCATCAATTTCTTTTAAAGAATTATATTGTTGATCTATATTTGAATTAATCTCAACCCTAGGATCATTAATAACATTGATACTTGAATACGATTTTTCATCATTAAATGTAAGTTCAATCTTATAATTTCCTGGCTTAACAGAAACTCCACTAGATTCAAATTTATTTTTTCTTATTCTCCTAGATGGTCTTTCTTTACCTTTTTCATCCATTCTCCAAGTCCACTTATAAAATCCACTTTCTTTTGGTGTTTTTTTCTTTAGTGTTCTAATTAGTCTTTCACCATCATAAATATTTAAAAATAGACTGTCTTTTACATCTTTATTTAAAGTATCATTACTTTTTTTTGAATTAAAGTAATAAGATATTAATGCACCAGATCTTCTGTTTTCACCATTGTACAAAGCATCTCCACCAAACCTACTTCCAGTAGGTTGTTGATAAGAAGCCAGAACAGATGTTGATGGCTTAAATAATTCAATTTTGTTCTCTAAAAGTGAATAATTATCAGCTAATTCTCTTAATGGATTTATGTTATCTATTACCCATGCAGATCGCCCAAAAGTACCAATAACTAAGTCATTTTCTCTTTCCTGAATTACTAAATCTTTCACAGGAACAGTTGGGAAGTCTTTAGTCCACTTTAACCAACTATCTGCATTGTTGATTGAAACATAAAGTCCATCGTCTGTACCTAAAAACAATAAATTAGGTGATACTTTGTCTTGAACTATTGACAAAGCATAACTTTCAACATCATCAGCATCTACAATTCTGGACCACTTTTTCCCATAATCAAGTGTCCTGAAAACATAAGGTTCATAGTTAAATCTTCTGTAATCATTTGCCACCAAAATAGCTTCACCTTTATTTGTCTTTGAAGCTTTAATTTGAGGAATCCAACTTCCTTTTGGTAAACCTTTAATATTTTTACTCACTTCTGTCCAGCTATTACCACCATCAAGAGTGTAATGAACTCTTCCATCATCGGTACCAACCCATAACATATCTTTTTCTACTTCTGATGGTTCAATAACTAAAATTGTACAATGGTTTTCTGCTCCAGTTGCATCCATAGTTAATCCTCCACTTTCAGATTGTTTTAATTTACTAGCATCGTTAGTTGTAAGGTCATCAGAAATTATTTCCCATGTCAAACCTTTATCCTCAGATTTGTGAACAAACTGACTACCAAAATAAATCGTACTATTATTAAATGGGTCTATGTTTATTGCTGAATTCCAATTAAACCTCAAATCTGTAATACCATCCGGGTGGGTAGGTTGAATATTATAATTATTACCTGTTTTCCAATCATACCTGCTAACAAAACCTTGTTGACTCATAGTCCAACCATATCTAGAGTCATCCTTGTCAGGAACTACATCAAATCCGTCTCCGAAAGATATCTCTTGCCAATAAGAATTTCTAATTCCCTGATCTCTCCAAACATAAGCTGGTCCTCGCCACGATCCATTATCTTGCATACCTCCATATACATTATATGGGTACTCATTGTCAACATTTATGTGATAAAACTGAGCTACTGGTAGATTCTCAATAAATCTCCATGATTTACCACCATCTTTTGTGATATTTAAGCCACCATCATTACCATCTATCATAAATTTTCCATTTTCAGGATGTATCCACCAAGCATGATGATCAGGATGTACTCCATTTGAAACTCCATATGCTGGCATTAATTGTTTGAAGTTTTTACCACCATCTTCACTAACATTTACGTAAGTAAAAATTGAGTATACTCTATTTTCGTTTTGAGGATCTACATAAATTTCAGAGTAATAAAATGGTCTTCCACCAATATCATTTTTATCATTTATTTTTTTCCAATTATCTCCACCATCTTCACTTTTATAAAGTGCATTTTTTTTAGATTCTATAATTGCATAAACGATATTAGGACTACTTGGAGCTATAGCAATACCTATTCTGCCTAAATCACCTTCTGGTAATCCTTCTTTGCTGGAAAGTTTCTTCCAAGTTTCTCCACCATCATGAGTAATGTGTAATCCAGAACCTTTTCCACCTGAATTAAAATACCATGGTTCTCTTTTGTGTTCCCACATTGCTGCAATAAGTTTATTTGGATTTTCAGGATCCATTACAAGGTCTGCTGCCCCAGATTTATTATTTGTAAATAGTATTTTTTTCCAATTATTACCTCCATCAATAGATTTGTAGACACCTCTTTCTTTATGTTCTCCCCAAGGAGATCCAATTGCACCAACATATATTACATCTGGATTGGTAGGGTCAATAACAATTCTGTGAATATGTCTAGTTTCTTTTAATCCTTTTTCCATCCAAGTTTTTCCCCCGTCAATGGATTTATAAATACCAAATCCTCCATTTAAACTATTTCTAGGATTTCCTTCTCCTGTTCCAACCCAAATAACACTAGGGTTAGATTGTTGAATTTTTACTGCTCCAACTGAAGCTGTTAATTCATTATCAAAGATTGGTGACCATCTGATTCCTCCTGATTCAGATTTCCACAAGCCTCCTGAAGCTGTACCAGCAAATATAATGTCAGTATTGTTTAGCACTACGTCTATAGATGTTACTCTTCCAGACATTCCTGCTGGGCCAATATTCCTTGGATTTAAATCTTTTATTAAATCCATCGTGAAATCTTGTGATAAAGCTGAAATAGTAAATGTTAAAACAAATGTAAATAGTGTATAGATCCTTCTTTTCATTATGATAAATTAGATTAAAAAATATTTTTTATAAATATATTATTTAGAATTAACTAATGCTAATTTATCATTGTCAGGATTTATGGCTATCCGAGATATGTTAGTTATTCCGTATTCTTCAAGTGAACATAATAGTATCCAATCATTTGAAAGTTTACTGTTGAAGATGTAAAGATTATTTTTATGAGAAGTTAAAATAGAACCGTCTTTAAACCAGCAAATATCTTCGTTATTATTCAATGTTGTTGTTATGGTTTTAGTTTTATAATTACTTAAATCTACGTAGTTAATATTCCATATAGAGTCTTTTTTTGAAATGTAACTAATTTTTTCCTGTCCAAATTTATATTTAGGAATGTTATGAATAGACCTACCAGTATTATTATCAACATAAGTATGTTCTTTAGTTTTTAAATTTGAAGTATATAGCACTAGCTCATTATTTTCTAAAACAGAGGATATAATTAGATTTTTTATTTGCTTAGAATAATTATAATACCCAACTATTTTATCTGTAAATGGAATGTTATATGTATTATTTTTTATGTTATATATACGCAAATATTGCTCTCCTTTTTTATCCAAACTGACCGCTGAAACTTTATTTTTTTTATATCTAATAGGGGAGTACTCGCTTGTTTGTGTATTAGTTAAATACTTTAAACTATTATCTATACTGTTATATTCAACTATATCATTTTGAAAATTTCTTTCAGAAGTAAATAAGACTTTATTATTTGACACAAATATGGGTTGATTATTGTACCCTTTATTATTTGATATTTTTTTTACATTAGAAATTTCAATTTTATCTTGTTTGAATTTAATATCTAAAAGAAATATTTCTGAATCTGACTGCGCAATGAATTTAGTGCAATTAAATAAAACAATTAAATTTAGTACTAACTTAAATAAAATATTTCCCTTCATTTGTAAATTGTTCTGAAACTCTATTACGTAGTTTGATTATGTTAATATCTGAGTAAGATCTTGTTTTTCTATGTAAATAACTATGAAGTTTTTTTCTCTTTGATCCTTCAGAAATTAAATTTATCACCTCTTTCGCATTTTTAATTACTACATCATTAGCGTTTGATAAATAAATACTTGTTAAGTCAGCCTTAATCTTAAAATGATTTTCGTTATTAATTGTATTTTTTTCAGTTCTCAAAACTGCTGATTCTGACATATAAATTTCAATTAGAATATTGGATAAACCCAGTAGAAGTTGTTGATTTTTTTCAAGGTCAATTTTGTCTTGCAAACAGTGACCAATTAGCGTAAGAAAAATATCTTTATAATTATTTACTGTTTCTTTCTCTATTTTAAAGATTCCATTTTGTTTTTTGTTTTTTAAAAACGAAAACTTTGAATTAATTGTTGAATCTGTAATAGCTTTTTTGAGGTTAATTTCTTTTTTGAACGCTTTTTTTAGTAAATGTCCTACTGAAACCATTCTGTTAATTTCATTTGTCCCCTCATAAATTCTCGCAATCCTAGCATCCCTCCAATAAGACTCCATTGGTGCTTCCTCAGAGAAACCCATTCCACCATAAATTTGCAAGCCTTCATCTGCAGCATTTTGAACATCTTCAGAAACAGCAACTTTTAAAATTGAACACTCCACAGCAAAATCTTCAACTCCTTTCAGCTCTGCCTCTTGATGAGTCATTCCTTGATTAACTAATCTGTTAATATTGTCCTCAATATCTTTTGCTGCCCGATAGCATGCAGATTCCCCAACATAGGTGTTGGTAATCATTTCAGCTATTTTATATTTAATAGCTCCAAAATTAGAAATGCTTGTATTAAATTGTTTTCTTTCGTTGGCGTATTCAATAGATGTTGTAGATAACCTTCTTTGAGAATCTATTCCTGCAGCACCTAGTTTAATTCTTCCTACATTTAAGGAATTCATTGCAATTTTAAATCCTTCTCCTCTGTTTGCTAACATATTTTCTTTTGAAACAATAGTATCATTAAAAAAGACCTGCCTTGTTGAAGATGCACGAATTCCTAACTTATGCTCTTCTTCCCCAAGTGTAATTCCATTTTCTGAATTGTTTTCAACTATGAAAGCTGTTATATTTTTATCATTTTCAATTCTTGCAAAAACAATAAATAGACTGCAGAATCCTGCATTAGAAATCCACATTTTTTGTCCATTAATTTTATAACTTTCTCCATCATCTGATAGGGTAGCAGTAGTTTTTCCAGAATTAGCATCACTTCCAGCGCCTGGTTCAGTTAAGCAATACGCACCAAACCATTCACCAGATGCTAACTTTGGTACATATTCTAACTTTTGCTTTTCAGTTCCATACAATGTTATTGGCATTGTTCCTATGCCTGTATGAGCACCAAAAGCTGTACTAAAAGAGCCACTACCACTAGAAATATACTCACAAACTAACATTGTTGAAACAAAACCCATTCCTAAACCACCATATTGTTCAGGAACTGCAATACTAAGAAACCCCATCTCTCCAGCTTTTCTCATAAGGTCTTCGGTTAACTTATAATCCTTTTTTTCAAATCTTGATCTAAATGGAATAACTTCACGATCATTGAACTCTTTTACAGAATCTCTCATCATAATGTGTTCCTCTGTAAAATCTTCAGGTGTAAAGATGTTTGAATAATTTGTTTGATGGGTAATGAATTCTGATCCGCTAATTAAGTTTTCTTTATTTTTCATAATAATTAATTTAAAAATTCAAATATTCCTGCTGCTCCTTGACCAGTTCCAACACACATTGTCACCATACCAAATTTACCTTTCATATTTCTTCTTCTCATTTCATCAAAAAGTTGAACAGACAACTTAGCACCCGTACAACCTAAAGGGTGACCTAATGCGATTGCGCCACCGTTTACATTTACAATTTCTTGGTTTAATTTTAACTCACGCATTACAGCTAAAGATTGTGATGCAAAAGCTTCATTTAATTCTATTAATTCGACATCATTTTGTTTTAATCCTGATCGTTTTAACACTTTGGGTACTGCTGCTACTGGTCCAATACCCATGATTTTTGGTTCTACACCTGCAGCAGCATAATTAACCATTCTTGCTATTGGTTCAATATTTAATTCTTTAACCATGTCTTCACTCATCACCATCACAAAAGCTGCTCCATCGCTCATTTGTGAAGAATTTCCTGCAGTTACACTCCCGTTGTTTGCAAATACTGCTCTTAATTTACTAAGTGCAGAAATGCTAGTTCCTTTTCTTGGCCCTTCATCTTTAGTAACCATGTAGTTTCTGTCAACTTTTTTTCCATTTGAATCCAAATAGGTTTCTTTAACTTTGATTGGAGCAATTTGATCTTGAAAACGATTTTCTGATAGTGCCTTTAAAGCTTTTATATGAGATTCATATGCAAATTCATCTTGATCCTCCCTTGAAATATTGAATTGATTAGCAACAGCCTCTGCTGTATTTCCCATTCCCCAATAATAATCAGCATGTCCTGTATTAATTGTGTTATAGTTTAGTTCAGGTTTAAATCCAGTCATTGGTACGGAACTCATACTTTCTGCTCCACCTGCAATAATACAATCTGCCATTCCCGATTGAATTTTTGCTGTTGCCATTCCGATGGTCTCGATCCCAGAAGAACAAAAGCGATTTACAGTCACACCAGGTACATCAACAGAATTTAAACCAATTAATGAAATAAAACGTCCCATATTTAATCCTTGAGCTCCCTCAGGCATTGCATTTCCAACAATTACGTCATCAATTCGCTTTACATCTAAATTTGGTAATTCTTTCATCATGTGTTGAATTGTTTCGGCTCCTAATTCGTCTGCTCGCTTAAAACGAAAGACACCTCTTGGTGCTTTTCCAACTGCAGTTCTATATGCTTTTACTATATATGCTGTTTTCATAATATTTTAATTTCTTAATGGTTTACCAATTTTTAACATGTGTTCAATACGTTCAATAGTTTTTCTTTCTGAACATAGAGATAAAAACGCTTCTCTTTCTATATCTAATAAGTATTGTTCACTCACCAATGTAGGTTCAGATAAATCTCCTCCAGCCATTACGTAAGCAAGTTTATTGGCTATTTTTTTGTCATGAGCAGAAATATATTTAGAGTGTTCCATTGAATCAGTTCCAACCAAAAACATTCCTAAAGCTTGTTTTCCTAAAACCCTAACATCTTTGCGTTTAATAGGTTGAGTATATCCTGTCTCAGCCATTAATTTTGCGTGTGATTTAGCTATTGCAATTTGTCTGTCTTTATTTACAACAACTACATCTTTTCCTTTTTGAAGTAATCCCAAATCAAATGCTTCATATGCTGAGGTAGATACTTTTGCCATACCAATTGTCAAGAAATTTTCTTGTAAGATATTAAGTTCAACATCGCCTTTTTGAAATGTGTCAGATGCTCTTAAGGCCATTTCTTTTGAGCCACCACCACCAGGAATTACACCAACTCCAAATTCAACTAACCCCATATAGGTTTCTGCTGCTGCAACTATTTTATCTGCATGTAAAGAAATTTCACAACCACCACCTAAAGCCATTCCGTGAGGAGCAGAAATAGTTGGGATTGAAGAGTATCGCATTCGCATCATAGAATCCTGAAAAAACTTAATAGCCTTATTTAATTCTTCATATTCTTGTTCAGCAGCCATTAAAAGTATCATTCCAATATTAGCACCAACAGAAAAGTTAGGAGCTTGATTTCCAATAATAAGACCCTGAAAATCTTTTTCGGCTATATCAATTGCTTTATTTAAGCCCAATAAGACATCCTCCCCAATCGTATTCATTTTAGATCTAAATTCAAGATTTAATATCCCATCTCCAATATCTTGTAAAGAAACCCCAGAGTTTTTGAATACTTCAGAAGATTCTCTGATATTATCTAAAATTATAAAGGATTCTTGACCTGGTTTTTTTAGTTGAGTTTTGGAAGGAATATCATAGTAATAAGTAGCTCCGTCTTTGATTGTGTAAAACGATTCTTGGCCTTCTAATAACATTTCTTCAACCCATTTAGCAGGTTTTTTACCTTCAGATTTCATTAGTTCTACTCCAGCAGCTACACCAATTTCATTCCAAATTTCAAATGGTCCATGTTCCCAGCCAAAGCCAGCTCTAAGACCATCATCAATTCTGTAAATTTCATCAGAAATTTCTGGTATTCTATTTTGAACATAAGCAAATAACGCCGAAAAACATTTTCTGTAGAACTTTCCGGCTAAGTCTCCACCATTAATTAATATTTCAAAACGATCACCTACATTCGCAACAGATTTTGTTAATTCTAATGTTTTAAAATTAACTCGATTTTTTGATCTATATTTTAGAGTGTTTAAGTCTAAACACAAAATTTCTTTTTTTCCATTTGAATTTATTTCTTTCTTGTAAAAGCCTTGTTTTGTTTTGTCTCCGAGCCATTTCTTTTCGTAAAGTTTTTGAACGTATTTTGGGAGTTTAAATTCTTCGCGTGCGAAATCTTCAGGGCAATTTTCATAGAGCCCATGGGCTACATGAGCCAGGGTGTCCAGGCCTACCACATCACAGGTGCGGAAAGTCGCCGATTTGGGGCGACCGATAATGGGACCGGTAAGTTTGTCTATAGCTTCTACGGTTAGCCCCTTTTTCTCTACCAAATGAAACAGAGACAGGATTCCAGCGACTCCAACGCGATTGGCTATAAAAGCTGGGGTGTCCTTACAGAGTACGGTAGTTTTACCCAGGTGTTTGTCGCCAAATTCTAGAAGGAATTCAACAATATTTTCATCGGTATGTTTGGTAGGAATGATTTCCAATAGCTCCAAGTAACGAGGAGGATTGAAGAAATGCGTTCCCAGGAAATGCTTTTTGAAGTCCTCACTGCGGTCCTCGAGCATCATTTGTATCGGTATGCCTGAAGTATTGCTGGACACGATGCTTCCTTTTTTCCTGTATTTTTCTACCTCATCGTAAACTTTTTTTTTGACATCCAGACGTTCTACCACGACCTCGATGATCCAATCCGCATTCGATATTTTCCCCATATCGTCGGTGAGATTTCCAGTTTCAATTCTACGGGAAAAATCTTTTAGGTAAAGTGGAGCCGGTTTAGATTTGAGGGTAGACTTCAGCGCTTCATTCACGATTCGGTCTTTAATTTTGGGGTCGTTCAAAGATAAACCGGCCTTTTTTTCCACTTCACTTAATTCACTGGGGGCGATGTCTAATAAGATTACATCTAGACCAATGTTTGCCATGTGGCATGCTATTCGAGATCCCATGATTCCCGAGCCAATAATAGCTACTTTTTTCAGGCTGTTGTTATATTTCATCTTTCAGTTCTTCAACAGATACGTCTATCGAATCCATCACCTTGTAAAAGGTGTCTAAATCCTCATGTGTTATTTTTTCGAAGACACGTTCGTTAAAAATTTTCACATTTTCCGAAGCGATTTTCCGATAGCCCAATCCCTTTTTGGTCAAAAAGATGTGTACTTTTCTTTTGTCTGCTGGGTCTATTTTTTTTCGGATGTAACCTTGGTCATGCATCCCTTTTAAGGTTCGGGTTAAACTTCTCGACTCCATACCCATTTTAGGACCCAGTTGTGTCGATAGTATTCCATCTTTTTCAATATTTAGCAGGGCAAATCCTGTAGAGGCTGTCGCATCGTGATCTTTGGCTTGCTCATTGTAAAATCTTGAGATGCCGTGCCAAGAAGATCGGATTCTGAAATCGATGATGTGTTTCTTTTCATTCATTTTAATTGTGCTTTACTCAAAGCTAAGAAAAAAAAGTATGCAAGCATAATTAATTACCAATTATTTGGCATGCATACTTTTTTTATATTAAAATAAATCTTCTTGAAGTCTTTATAAT
>ENA-OQVM01005966-OQVM01005966.1-marine-metagenome-genome-assembly--contig:-NODE-5966-length-11371-cov-12.405437_pt1 | contig 11371 bp, 11 predicted proteins | sample MGYA00237776_ERZ505498 | MGnify/ENA primary metagenome ERZ505498 (study PRJEB26159, sample SAMN06265151) | marine metagenome | isolation source: Helgoland LTER site | place: Germany:Helgoland, sampling... | reverse complement strand
CTATATAATATATAATAACTATATAATATATAATAACTATATAATATATAATAACTATATAATATATAATAACTATATAATATATAATAACTATACGTAGTGAGTTTCACTCATCAAGGGAGTGATACAAGGGTAATGGTTGTATACCCCCCTAAACGAAGTCAGGGTTTTGGTAGCTCAGCTGGTAGAGCACAAGGCTGAAAACCTTGGGGTCGCTGGTTCAAGTCCAGTCCAAAACACTCATGGTCATCAATTACAAATTATACTACAAATACGTCTTATCTAATTCTGTCTTTGCTTTTGTAAATAATCTCTCACAGCGGTCCAAAAACACCAACTTGCTGTTCGGAGGAGGAGTTCTCTTTTTCACTGCCACTCACATGCGAATGTCTTCGCCCTTTTATAGTTCTCAACTTTGCGACATGTTCGCTTACGAAGTGCCCGGACTATCAAACGGTACCGCTCCCTCGTCACGGGGCGCGGAGCAGTCGTTCAAGTACAGTTATGCGAACAAACCTCAATCAACTTTAGTAGTTTATAATTTCCACTCACTCTTCTCCCAGGATAGGTTCTTTCTTTTCGTTCATAACACCGCAGCCCTCGTTAAATCTCGCGCACTAGCCGTAAACGCCGTCATAGACTCAATTACTGAACTCTTCCCGGCCGCCAACTGGCTTGAGCGTGAGATAGCCGAGCTTCACGGTATGATATTCAACGGTAAGAAGGATCTTAGAAATTTAATGTTACAGTACGGTGATACATCTGCCCCTTTTCAGAAAAGCTTCCCGTCCGTAGGTCTTAAGGAGATGTTTTACGATCCTATCAAAGACACTATCACCCAGAACGGCATAACTATCGCGCTATAGTTTTGACCCACATAAACCAAAAGCGTCTACAAACGAGCTATCGTCTAATGGTCAGGACATTAGTTTTTCACTCTAAGAATGTAGGTTCGAATCCTGCTAGCTTGAATATGCGTATCCACTCCAAACTTTCCAACAAGTTACACAAACACAGCCACTCGGTAAAGACGTTACGGTCGTCCTCTGATCGACGACTCCGTTCTAACACTAAGTACTCGCTTCGCTTTGCTTCCATCATCGCTCCTGGTAAAGTCTCAAACTTTAGCCTAACCGCCCGATCTAACCCTTCGGCTTCCTCCAAATTACAGGTTAAACAGTCGTACATGTTAATGACTTGAATGTCGTACGTTCAGGCCAACACCTTCGACACCAAACGAATCGCTACCCGCCCCTCTTTTTTCGTCCAGCCGGTGGTACGCTCGCGTATGACACTACTTAAGGCGCCAATGGCCCACAAAACTTTTTCTCAGGAGCAGTACTCGTTCAAATCTTACATACTTGTTATCACGTTTGGCGGTAGGGGATCTGCCGCGTTCCCGTCCTCCGTAAACCGATCCATTTTCGTTGCGTCTTCCGTACGGCAGTTCGACACCTCGATGGAAACAAACCTCTTGGTACTCTCGCGGTTTCGGATCTCTTTCGCTTCCGAGGACCCGAAGTTCGTTGCGTTTAACTAACAAGTAAAGTATCTACCTAGCCTGTGTGATGAAATTGGTAGACATGCAAGGCTTAAAACCTTGTCCTTAGGGGTCCTGGTTCGAGTCCAGGCACAGGTACCTTGTTTGCGCTACGCTCCTCAGGCACGTATATAATTGCCGTACTATCTCTAGACTTTTTATGCGCCGAGCAATACTCAACTGCCGCATCACTGGAGACTTTATTCTTGACTAGTTCTTTCCCTGCCTCATTTACTTTGTGGGCGACACACACACTACTCACCTACTTATTTGTGGCTGTGGTCGTTAGGTGGCTTTCGCTCCTCCTCCACACTAATAGCTTATGTTCTTTATAACGTTTTCAAATCTCTGAAGCTTCTCAATCTTCTTTTCATTAACTTATTTAACCCTTATCGTCTCGCTTATTACCTATATTTTGCCCATAGTTAGTACCTCCTCTAAGTATTCAGTTTCAGTATCGAGAAGTAATTTCTCGTTCATAAATGCTCAGGACTTGTTCTGAGTCTTTTCCTCACCCTACTTCCTCGTACTCGCCCTAACATTCATCTGAACCGGCCCAGCAACCTCGGCCTGGTTCGGACACCTAGTTTTTACCTCGTTCCAGGCAAAGATGGGAGTGTTAGTATGCTTATCGTTTATTTGCTGCCTTTGAGTTCTTACCTCTACGACCTACTTCGCCTCGCGAGAGATTTACGATTACACGATTACAACCTTCAACTTCTGTTACTGGGTATACGTTCTTTTCTTGTCGAATTCAATCTTCACAACTATATTTATTATTGAAGTTCTTTCGGCGCTAATATTCCTTCTCATAATCACCTCAACATTCTCGACGGCCTATTTCTATCGAAATACAAACCTGTCGTTCGGTCACATGTTTCAACAATCAACACCTTTTACTTATCTTCAGTCTGTCTTATACTTTTTCTGAATATCGCTTATCTCGTCCCTCAATCTCTTCCTCTTTTGTTTATTGTTTTATACAAAAATCCCCACTTTTGATTGGTATTTAATGGAATACATATTCGTCTACTTCATAAACGTAGCGACTGTAAAAGAGATCTACGCCCTTTGCATAGCGTGGTTCGTTTTAATGTTTTGCATATTCCTCAAGTGCGGACTCGCTCCTCTTTATATTTGAAAGCCAACCTTCTTTAAGGGAATCCCCCTCTACACACTGTTTTTTTACATCTGCTTTTTCTATTTTTTTCTCTTCCTGTTCATTATCCACTTACTAACGTCATATTTTTCGGAAGTATTCTACTACTACTCCCTGGTTACAGTAATGTTCACGGTAGTAGGACTTTTCACACTCCTTATGATTGTGTGCGAGTCGTACTATATTAAAGCCTTCTTAGCCATAAGTAGTATTCTCAACTCTTTATTCGTTATCCTTGCACTCTCAACTTCTCACATCACAGACGTAGTTCTGTGGCTGTAGCCCCGTACACATAGCAACTTATCTTCTGGCAGTCGTAAAAAGTCCCAAAAATGTAAAACGAAAATGCCTATGAATGGCTCAGTATATAAAAACATCGCGTAACTCAACATTAATGCAAAAGTCGAAACCCCGTAATTACCGTGAGCCCGTCACAGGCTACTTACTATCTAAAAGTAAAAATAGAATAAAGTCCGGAGTTTTCGGTGTCTACTTCTCCTCCTAATCTTGTATCAATGGTATTGTTTAATTCTGTAACAGATGTCAACACGCTCCTTTTCAGTTATATGTTAATTTACAACGTAACCCTTGTCACCTTATTCTGATCAATGTTTAACGTGATAAGCACCCAGTTCAAGACTCTACACTCGTTTAATGGGTTTAGTTTCTCCGGCTTTTATCTTCTTCTCGTGACGTCGCTACTGTTCTCGATGGCAGGCGTCCCTCCTTTTATGGGATTCTTCTCGAAACTGTTCATCCTAACCCTCTTAACTAACAACGCCTTTTTTGTTTTGTACGCACTGTTCTTTACGGTACTTTTCCTCGGTCTTTACTTCTACATTCAGAATATTCGCTTCTTACACTCAACAAACCACTCGACCTTTAGTTACGCCTACCTCAACAACGATCGTCACGTTATTGGATTTTACTACTTCTCCATAACTACACTAATCTTTCTCATTGGAGGAGCTTACTACGTGGACGATGTTTTACTGTTTGTTTCGTGACTACTCAACTAATTCCGATAAGTATTTATGTATCAATGTTACTACGTCCGCGTAAATTTATTCACAAAAATATCCACAAAAGGAGAGGTCTCCGTAGGTCAAAACCTGGGCGACTGGTCTATGGGCACATAGGGTTAAAACTCCTGCAACCCCTTCGATTAAATAGTAAACAGATATTTCGATACAAAATATTCCTCAAAAAAGCGGTACGTAAGGCCGATAAAACCTCGCGTAAGGCTTGGTTCAACGTCTTCCCGTACTTGCCCCTAAGCAAAAAGGTGGCGGGTTCGAGAATGGGTAAAGGTAAAGGTAAGTTAGCTGGTTGAGCAGCAGACATGCCGGCGGGGGTCTTCATGCTTGAAATGAAAAACCTAAGATCCGGTCGCGCCGAGCACTACTGTAGGCAGGTTGCTCATAAGCTTCCCGTTAAGTCGCTAATAGTGCGGCGATCAACCAAGTACGTAACTACCGCAATGAACTTTACGAAGTCGGTTAGGTACGAGGTCTTTTGGTAGCGACCAACCCACAATAGCTTATGTTATGATACGGTTATATTTATTACATCACATTTAACATTCTTCTGATCGCCTCGGTCGCTTTCTTAGCCCGATCGTATGTACTTAATTCAATAATTCGCACCAATTTCCTAGTAAACGCCGGTCGTATATTTTTGGCGGCTATGCTCTTTTTCTTCTTCGTAAGCTTCACGACCATGAATTACCTCCTCGACTACTACCAAGAAGTTATCTTAATCGACTCGGTCGAAGGAGTATCCGTTTTAGCTAGTTTCGTAGTAGACAAAGCTTTCTGCAACCAAGCTCTTGGACTACACCTCGTTCAGGTTTACTGCTTTCCTTTCATTTATGTCTTCATCATAGTGACAATTCTCTCAATTGTTTTTTGCCTATCGTATAATATCGACGAGCTCTTTAGTTTCATGTTCTACTGTCAAGTAATTCTCCTCGCTGGGTACGTTTTATTCTTCACCGATTCTTTGATCCTATTCTTCCTTTCGTACGAGCTGCTTTTAGTACCTTCGTTTTTCATTCTTTACAAGTTCGCTAAGACCCGTCGTTGTGTGGAAGCTGCTTATCTGATGTTCTTTTGAACTCAGTTCGGGGCGCTTTTTCTTATCTTCGCCTTCTTATATCTCTTCTTCGTCTCAGGGGGATCCCAGTTTTCAACCATTAGTTACTTTTATTTCTCCCCTTTCGAGGTAAACTTCGTTTTTATTTGCTGCCTGATAGGTTTTGGAGTCAAGCTCCCTATCTGACCATTTTATGGATGACTTCCTAAAGCTCACGTCGAGGCCTCTACTAACTTCTCAATATTCCTAAGTGGCGTCCTTGTAAAGTTTGCCTTCTTCGGATTACTTAAATGCTTACTTACTCTACAGTTAGAGCCGACGTTTATATACGTCTACCCCTTCCTTGTTGTGGGCATTGTTGACGCGGTTTTTAAGTTGTTTTATCAAATCGATTTGAAAAAACTAGTTGCTTACTCAACAGTGGTCGAGATGCATTGACTTACCATGTGTGTCGTAAGTGGTCAATCAAATCTTATGCTAGCTAGCTTTTGTATGCTAATTAGTCACGCACTTCTCTCGACTAACTCCTTCCTCCTAGTCGATGCAATAGCTCGGCGGTTCAAAACACGTCTTATCACGGAGATTAGTGGTATAAACTTTATGTGCCCCAAACTGTTTTTAATGACTTTGGTTAATACTTTAATCTTTCTAGGCTTCCCCGGCTCGATATTCTTCGTCTCCGAATTCCTCTTCTTTAGTTTTTTCTATGACCTCTTTCCGCTCTTATCCATGTTCTTGCTAGTGTTCCTTTATTTACTAGGCCCAACTTTCTTCTTCCGATCGTGAATGAATGTAATGTTTGGCTTCTCTTACTCTCTTGCTAAGACCCTCCCTGCAGACCTTTCTACTAGAGAGTTCATGCTCTTTTCCGGTGTAGCCATCCTCATGTACTGGCTTGGTATCTCGTGGCAAGCCCTCGTGATCTAAATCAACTGTATTATTGGCAACATGCTTACAATCCGCAAGGCGAAAACGTCAGTACCTCAAACCAGGACCTAAATACAAACATCCTACTATGTCAAGAACGCCTATACTACGCCGGTGCCCGCAGGCGAAAGGTATTGTCACTCGTGTAGTTACAATGTCCCCCAAAAAACCAAACTCAGCTATCCGCCACGTCGCGAAAGTCGACTTAGCTAAAGGTCTGAGACTTACCGCCCGCCTCCCGGGTAAAGGTTACCTCTGCTCAAAATATAACAGAGTCCTTGTCACAGGTGGCCGGGCAAACGATTTACCGGGAGTAGGTTACACCGCAATACGCGGTGTATACGACTTTTCCCCTGTTGTAGGTAAACGTAAAAGACGCTCTGTCTATGGAGTTAGTCGCCCTGCGGGGTTCTCCAAGCATATTCGCCGTTGCGTGCGAAAATAGCATAAAGAAATACCTTATGAAGTTAGAATGATTATCGTCAAGAGTTTTATCTTTAATTAGTTGAGCAAGAGCCGGTTCTTTATGACCTTTAACCTTTGGACTCGCCTGCTGTGCAGTCGAAATGATGCATGCTGCAGTGAGTCGATACGATATGGACAGGTTCGGTATTATTTTCAGAGCTTCGCCTCGTCAGTCAGATCTGATAATAGTTGCCGGTACGCTGACCAACAAAATGGCCCCATGTTTACGCCGCCTTTATGACCAAATGACGGAACCCCGCTGGATTCTATCTATGGGAAGCTGCGCTAACGGTGGGGGTTACTATCACTACTCCTATGCTGTAGTCCGTGGTTGTGACAGGATCCTCCCTGTCGACACCTACGTACCGGGATGCCCCCCTACAGCAGAGGCCTTAATTTTCGGACTTATTCAGTTACAAGGGAAGATAGGGTTCACTTTATCTGAACTCAACTCCTCTAGCGAGTGGTACGGAAGTGATCATATCTAAACACAAATTCTCCGGTCCTTGAGGCCCAACCGAGTCTTCAAACCAAAGACTTCCCTACCTATCACAGGTTCAAAGTCTTCCGCGCAACCACCAGATTTAAGAAGTACAACGTAGGTCTCTCTTCTATGGTGCGTAAAAAGTATGCAAGGCGCAAAAGGCGGACTACGCTGCTTGCCCTCAGTTATCCCACCTGTCAGTGGGCAACTGCATACCTCAAGGAGCGTCACTTTGTTCGATTCTTCCAAGCTATGGGACTTAGTCGGGTCCAAGCCTTCTCCGCAAACCTCGTGGTTCTGAACAAGAAAAGCGTAAACTTAGCCCTAACAAGCAACCAAGGAATAAACTCTTTGGCTGTTAGTAAGACAGTACTCGCTCATTTCCTTTCAAAATCGAAAGGGTCGGACTTTCTTCGTCCCCGCTTCGCACCGGCAGGTTACTCCTTACTTGCCACCCTTTCTGTCTCATCTATGGCCGGCGCCGCGGAAGCGGGCCCCGCCGCAATATTTGATAACAGACTTATGTACCCTATCGATGCTTCCCCCTCTCTTAACGAGACCGGGTTGGTGCTCTCAGATATTAACAGCTCACTCTTTAGTACCTCAGCCCACTCTTCATCTTCGATTCGGTCCATTCTTATATACATAACACTGCTAAACGCACTTTCCGCCAACTAGTTGTGTTACTCGACATTTATCTTATGAATCTCTCGTTCAAGCCTACACCAAAAATTGTCCTCGATCTTAAGAAGAGAGGAGCCACGTCAGGGGCTTCAAGGAACACACTCTTTTTTGCAAAGAAGTTTCCGTTAGAAATTCGCCATAAGAAACTAGTCTCTCGTACTTTGTGACGCGCCGGGCGCTCTAAAGCAGGTCACCGTATACTACGTACACGTAGGAAACGTACATTAAAGCTCTCTACCTACTCAATCAACTACTCGTTTCGCGACAGGCGACTATCCTTCGTGGCTTCGACAACGTTCGTCCCCGCACTCAATAAATTACTCTCTCTAGTCTTCTTATCTTCGGGATCGGTATGCTACACTGTAACCACTACCGAGCACCGACTATTTCACCTCGTACGCTTACAGAGCTGCTTCTGGCGCAAAAACCCGGTAGTGAACTACCTCTCGACCTACAACAAGACAATTAAAATATCTCAAGGTTGGTATATACTAAATCAACTACCTAAAAATCAACCCATATCTTTACTTGAGGTGGTGCCTGAGCGAGGTGCTCAGTACGCTCGAGCCACTGGAAGTAAGGCTGTGATGATCAAAATGGACTCTCGGGTAAGTACAAGCCTCGTTAAGTTACCTTCAGGGGTCAAGAAAGTATTCTCTACTTACTCAATAGCCTCTCTTGGTTCCGTCGCGCTGCCAGATATGCGACGCCGTAGTATCGCCAACGCAGGTTTTAACAAGCGATTAGGTCGCAGATCAATGGTTCGTGGAGTCGCAAAGAACCCCGTCGATCACCCGCACGGTGGTCGTACCAAGACTTTAGTAAGTCCTCGAACCCCCTGGGGACTACCCACCAAACTCAAATAAACTAGTAGTTAGCTTATGGGACATCTTTATGGAGAAAATAAACCACTATTCAGGAAACCGAGAATGAACTACCTCGCCCCAAACTTATGAAGGCTAATCTACTTAATTAAAACCAACCCGGTTCATCACACAAGTGAGAAACGTATACGAAGCCGAGCGTCCGTGGTTCCTTTAACCTTTTTGGGAAAAGAGGTGCTAGTGCATGCCGGTAAACGATGACATAAACGCCGTGTCAGTCTCTGAATGGTAGGATTCCGCTTCGGTGAGTTTACCTGAAACCGAAGACTCGCCCTTTACAAGGCAAAGCAGTTGCGTAAGAAGTCCAAATCTAAGGGCAAAAAATAACCACCTCGATACCTTATGAAGTTTGAACACATCTTGCAGATTTACTGAACAAAAGGATTCTTCTACGGAGGTAAACTTTTTTACTTCGATCAGTCACTTAATGACCTTATGTACAAAACCCCTGGGTTAGGTAAAAAAGCCAAAAGCCGGTTTGTCCAGCGGTTTGAACTAACTCATTTCCTAAAAGACAAGTCCACCTTGTTAGTAGACCACCAAGCGACTCGTCGCAGGGTACTCTTACAACCCCTTAATATTATATTCTCGCAGGTAAACTCTGTTAACAGTCGTCGCGCGGACCTACACAGACTAAACGTGATACGCCTATACCTCATACGAACTCACAGAGGCCGTTCCCACGCTTTAGGTAAACCCGTTCGTGGTCAAAGAACTTGATCGAACGCCTGAAACTCGTATAACCTTAATCGCGTCCTGCGAAATTTCATAAGCGAAACCCGTCGACTTCTTCGTAAGAATGCGAGGGTCGAAAAAATTAATTATAAGATGGTAAAAAAGAAATACGCTTCTAAAAAAACCAATAAGAATAAAACACCTAAGAAAAAAACTGTTATATGGTTCTAATCACCGCGTTACCTCATGCTTGTTGCACTTAAAAAAACTAAAACATTCAACTGAAAGACAACCGTTTTACTAAGACGACCTCACAACAAACTCTCACTAGCTACTACCCGCTTAGTACTCTCTCGACTTCGTAAATCTGACCTCGTTAAGATTCTTAAGTTAAGTAAATCCATACTCTCAAAAACCCTCTCACCGTCCCGTCTTTTCACTAACGTTGAGTTACAAAATCCGGGTGCTACTCCGTTATATATGCTCCGCCTCCGACCGTACTTACTCAGCAACTCATTACCGCTAGTGGGCTCACTCATTAGGCCTTCAGCAGCAGATTTATATATTCCTCGTTCTCCTCGCGTCATTTCGTTCTTGTCGTCCGATGACGAAAAATCGAAACTGTTTAAACGCCAGCCTCGCAAGAGTCGTCGACCTTTGCGAAAAGCGCGAATCGCGTTACGTGTCTTCATGCGAGCCAGTTTACGGGCTAGTTCGTTCGGTAAACTGAATTCCGCATCTAACAAGCTCCGCCCCTCTTCCCTCACCTCCCACCCTCACCCCTCAAGACTAAGGGTTTCAGCTCTTACTGCTCGTATGCCGAGAACTTCTAAACTATCGGCGTGGGGTCCTAGGAAACCTTATCTCTTTCTTAACTCAGTACGCTTCGTTCGTAAGGACGACGCCTCAGTATTCTCACGAAAAGTGCTTTTTCGTCCCTTAGTAAGGCGAAGATACAGGCGTCGATCCCGTCGTAGCAAAAGACTTATGGCGCGCCGTCGGCAGGGGAAACCTTTCCCTCCTATCGCACGCCCCCGGCCGGTAACTTCAGTAACTCGGGCACCTCGGGCTCTTACCCTCCTAAACTTCCCCACGACTCCCCAAACTTACCTGGCCCCGACCCCACTCCACCCGGTTCGGATCGCAGCCTCGACCAAACGCCTTCCTAGAGTTAGCCCCCCCCGCAGGCCCGACCTTAACGGCCCTAGAATCGCTAAACGATTTCGCAAGAGAGGAGAAAAAAAGGTTTCTCGAAAGTTTGTTATTTATAAAAACTGAGCCAAACGCCTGATAGATCAACGCCCGTCCCAAGTAGCCTCATCGAGTCACTTCCACGGCCTCAAGAACCTCACTCTGGTCGGACGTGTAACCCCGTTCGAGCTCGACAACTGCCCAGAGGTGGTCGGCGAACTACTGTTAGATATGCTGGACCAAATCGATCCCGTTCAGGAAGACCGCCACAACTCTATGAAATGGATCGCTGTGTCAAAGTCCCAAAAGTCCACTTTTCGCCAATCTAGGAAACCAGCAATAGGCTTTATTTACCCTACCCTGTCTAACCCGTCGCGCTTCTGTACGGTCCGTTCAGTAAGGTTTAGGAAGTACTTACTGCGAAATTTACGTATGTCTCCCGCGCTTGCAAAACGCCGCCAGCGTTCACACATAACTTTTTCCAACCGCAAGAGAGTGACCGAGGATTACACTACTTTAGTAGATGCGCCTTGGCACGCAATACTTCCTACACCAAAGTATTATAAAGCTACCCAATTCTTCGAGCCGACGCCAATCCCCTCTGAGCTTAAGGAATTATCCTATGCGCCTCGGTTGCGCGCAAAGCGTTGTATGCTACCCGAGAGTCAGTTACTACTGCCGAAATACTCTAGACATGCCGTTTTTACCTCTTCTAGTAAAAAATTTACTCTCAAGCCCCGCGTAGTCGCAGGGTTTGTCCTAGGCGCAACCACCTTGTTTGTTTCCAACCGTCTTTTCATGTCCAAGTTTCCCCGCCTCTCGTTTAAGTACCTCTTCAAAAAGAAACTGTTCTCGTTCCTTTTCCCAAATCAAGTAAAGAAAGCGATTATGAACAAGAAGCGTAGGATAGTTATACATCGGTATGTTTCCTCGTTCCGGCGCAAGTTAAAAAAACGCCCTCACTTCTCTCATCACTATTTCCGCCAGAACTTAAAGAAGTTCATGTCAACTTCCACTAGACTTGCATCTCGAGAATTTGGAAGTATTGAGACTGGCGACATTTTCTCATCACCTAAACCCTCCTCCTCTCTAGTTGACTCGTACCGTCTCTCCCGCGGCGAGATCGTAGACAAGGACTCCCTCTTTAACCGGGGGCCGGACTACACATTCAAGCGTAAAGAGATCAGGATCCCTCGAGTTCGGTTCAAGCCCGGATATCAACGAATCTGACGCCGCGCTCGTGCCGCACTTCAGGAGAATCTAGGGCT
>ENA-OQVM01005959-OQVM01005959.1-marine-metagenome-genome-assembly--contig:-NODE-5959-length-11380-cov-16.226842_pt1 | contig 11380 bp, 12 predicted proteins | sample MGYA00237776_ERZ505498 | MGnify/ENA primary metagenome ERZ505498 (study PRJEB26159, sample SAMN06265151) | marine metagenome | isolation source: Helgoland LTER site | place: Germany:Helgoland, sampling... | reverse complement strand
TCATATGCTTGTCTTACATTTGTAAAGTTACAAAACAGACTTTACATAATGGGATTAGAAAAACAAGTTTCTTACAAAACAACCAACACATACCAAACTCTTAACTCCTATAGCGATACAACCAAAAATGTATGGATTGTATTTCATGGCCTGGGCTTTTTGAGTCGTTACTTTTTGCGTCATTTTGAAATACTAGATCCTACAGAAAATTATATCATTTGCCCACAAGCGCCTTCAAAGTTTTATTTAGGAGAGGACTTTAAACACGTGGGCGCCTGCTGGCTTACAAAAGAAGATACTATACTAGAGACTAGTAATGTATTAAGTTATGTAGATGAAGTAGTTGCTCAAGAAAATATAGATCCAAACGTAAATCTTATTGTTTTAGGCTATTCACAAGGAGTCTCTATAGCTACCCGTTGGTTGGCCTCCAGAAAAATATCTTGCCAAAAACTTATTTTGCACAGTGGCGGAATCCCTAAAGAATTAACCCCGAAAGATTTTAGTCATCTAGATAGCACCACGCAAACAACCTATCTTTATGGAGATAAAGATCAATATATCACCCAGTCCAGAAAAACAGAAGAAACACGTAAAGCAACAGCTCTTTTTGGTCCTAACCTTACCTCCTTGGTTTTTGATGGTATCCATGAAGTTCATGGACCATCGATACTAGATATTGCTAGTAATTAAGCCTATTTAGTGCATTTGGTCGATTATATTTGTCGATGAACCTTATTTATTGTTTTTTTACATTGAGTAACATCAATAAAAACCAATTATGAAAAATGCACTCTTTCTCTTTATTTTGTTTATAGGTACCGGAATTGCATTTGCTGATGTGCCTACACAAGAAAAAGAGGCCCTTAAAAGTTTATATCAAAACACAAATGGTGAACACTGGATCAACTCCTGGAATTTAAACACTCCTGTTGCATCATGGTATGGTATTACTGTTAAAAACAATAGTGTTATAGCAATTAATTTACTGTTCAATAATTTGGAGGGTACCCTTTCTAATTCATTGGCAGGGTTACAAAATCTTGAAAGACTAGAATTATCATTCAATAAGTTACATGGTGAAATTCCTGCAACCATTGGTGATCTTAAAAAATTAAAGGTGTTTGCTGTAAATGGAAATAATCTTACCGGTGGCATCCCAAATAGCTTTGGAGATTTACACAACATAACAGAAATTCATTTAAGTAGTAACCTCTTACAAGGAAACATCCCCCCTAGTATTGGTAAACTAAAACAACTTGAGGTATTAAACCTGTTCGATAACAATTTATCAGGAATACTACCTTATGGATTAAAACAAAGCAAGCAATTAAAGCAACTTATAATCGCAAAAAACAATATTTTAGTCAGTAAAGTGTTTAATGATTTAGTAGCGTTTAAAAGTGAGGATCAAAATTTTAAAAACATAGAGGGCCTAACACCTGGTAAAATTATCATTGCTACACAAACCAATGATGATGACAATTAAAAATTTATATTTTATAGTAAAAGTTCCTAGGTAAACTAGGAGCTTTTATCTTTAATAACATAACCCCGGTTTAAATTTAACACCTAGGCTATCACAACAAAAAATCCCGCAACGATATTTCGTTGCGGGATTTATATATACTAGAGTTGTATTATTTTACTTCCTCAAAGTCTACATCTTCAACATCTGCACTTTGGTCATCTGCTGCTGGATCTGCAGCTGGCTCCTCGCCTGCTTGCCCATCTGCTTGTGCCTTGTACATTTCTTCGCTAGCTACTTTCCAAGCTTCATTGATTTTATCTAGCGCTGGCTGGATTGTTTCAAGGTCTCTTGTCTCGTAAGCTTTCTTAAGATCTTCTAAAGCATCTTGAATTGGCTTTTTCTTATCATCAGATAATTTTTCTCCAAATTCTGTTAATTGCTTTTCTGTCTGGAAGATCATACCATCTGCTTCATTGATTTTGTCTGCCGTTTCTTTAGCAATCTTATCTGCATCTGCATTGGCTTCAGCCTCTTGCTTCATCTTTTGGATTTCCTCTTCTGTAAGTCCTGAAGAAGCTTCGATTCTAATATCTTGCTTTTTGTTGGTAGCTTTATCTTCAGCACTTACCTTGATAATACCATTGGCATCAATATCAAAGGTTACTTCAATTTGAGGAACTCCACGTTGTGCTGGTGGAATATCACTTAAATGAAAACGACCAATTGTCTTGTTGTCATTTGCCATTGGGCGCTCTCCCTGAAGCACATGAATCTCTACTGATGGCTGATTGTCTGCCGCTGTTGAAAATACCTGACTCTTCTTTGTAGGAATCGTTGTGTTTGCCTCAATAAGCTTTGTCATTACACTTCCCATGGTTTCAATACCTAGAGAAAGTGGTGTTACATCTAAAAGTAAAACATCTTTTACATCTCCTGTTAACACTCCACCTTGAATAGCGGCACCTACGGCTACTACCTCATCTGGATTTACTCCTTTGTTTGGCGCTTTACCAAAGAACTTCTCTACTGCTTGTTGTACTGCAGGAATACGTGTTGATCCTCCTACTAAAATTACCTCATCAATATCACTGTTGCTCAGTCCAGCTGCTTTCATAGCAGTTTGGCAAGGCTCAATAGTTCTTTTTACTAAATCATCAATTAACTGCTCAAACTTAGCAAGTGTTAGTGTTTTAACCAAGTGCTTTGGCCCACTAGCTGTTGCTGTTACGTAAGGCAGGTTTATTTCTGTTTGTGCAGAAGAAGACAATTCAATCTTCGCTTTCTCTGCAGCTTCCTTTAAACGTTGTAATGCCATTGGGTCTTTACGAAGATCCATGTCATTTTCTGATTGAAATTCATCTGCTAGCCAGCTAATGATTTTTTGATCAACATCATCACCACCAAGGTGCGTGTCACCATCTGTTGCTAATACCTCAAATACACCATCTCCTAATTCAAGGATAGATACATCATGAGTACCACCACCAAAATCAAATACTACAATTTTTTGGTCTGTGCTTTTCTTATCAAGACCATATGCTAATGCAGCCGCTGTTGGCTCATTAATAATACGTTCTACTTTTAATCCAGCAATCTCACCAGCTTCTTTAGTGGCTTGACGTTGGCTATCATTAAAGTAAGCAGGTACCGTAATTACAGCACGTGTTACGTCTTGGCCTAAGTAATCTTCGGCTGTTTTTTTCATTTTCTGCAATATCATTGCACTTAATTCTTGCGGTGTGTACAAACGACCATCAATATCAACACGCGGTGTATCGTTATCTCCTTTTTTCACAGTAAATGCAGCACGCTTAGCTTCAACAGAAGATTCACTGTACTTATTTCCCATAAAACGTTTTATAGAAGATATGGTTTTAGTAGGGTTTGTTACTGCCTGTCTTTTGGCAGGATCTCCTACTTTAATTTCACCACCTTCTACAAAAGCAATTACAGATGGTGTTGTTCTTTTTCCTTCAGCGTTTGGGATTACCGTTGGTTCGCTACCTTCCATTACAGATACGCAAGAGTTGGTTGTCCCTAAGTCTATTCCAATTATTTTACTCATAACTTATAAATATGTATTTTAAAATTCAGTTTAATTATCTAAAGGAAAATATTCCTAAAGACATTATCCATAAGTCAATGATTGTGCCATTGAAAACAAACTGACATGGTGGCAGATACAAACTTATTTATTTGTTTTTTAATTCTAACAACTCCCCCCATTGCGTAGTGTAGCGGTTGCTACGATCTTTTTTGACAAGCTCCCACTGCGCTACTCTAGTACCCACCAGTGCAGATCCTACTGTGGCCTTACCAAACTTATGGTTTAGTGCATCTATTACATTCATTAAGCGTTTATCATACAAGGCAGGGCTTTGAAACAAGTTACCTTGTACATACTGCTGAGGTATCAATCCTGTAAGATTAACACCAACCTTTTTATAACGGTAGCCTGGGGTGTATATACGCTGTAATGCTTTGCGTGCGTGTTGTGTTAAGATAAAGGTATTGTTTGTAGGTACAGGTATGGTAATGGTGCAACTATTACTGTACTGTTTATCAGCATTACTATATCTATTTGTAGTTACATATACTTGAATATAGGTTGCACAAGATTTTTGAGCCCGTAACACCTCAGCCACTTCACTTATGTAATACGCACAGGCCTCTTCTATACGCGGTAAATCTTCTAGTTTTTTTCCGAAAGATTTGGAAGTCCCAATTGCCTTTTTACTCTTTGGCATGGTCTGAAACTCAATACAAGACTCCCCTCTTAACTCTCTCCATAAACGCTCTCCAACCACGGTCATTTCTTTTCTCACCCAAGCCAAAGGAAGTTGCGTAAACTCATAGGCTGTAAATACTCCTATGTTTTTAAGACGCGCCTGGTGTTTTTTACCCAAACCCCAAACATCTTTAGTTTGGGCCCATTTAAGTGCTTTAATTCGTTTTTCATCTGTGTCAATAACACACACGTAATCAAACTTTTCTACCTTTTTTGAAATCTTATTTGCCAATTTGGCCAATACTTTAGTTGGTGCTATGCCTACACCCACAGGCACCCCTGTATGGGTAACTATGGTATCTTTTATAAGGGTTGCATACTGCTTTAAAGAAATATGTGCTATTGCTGTTACATCTATAAAAGCCTCATCAATACTATAGACCTCTACACTGGGAGAAAAAGTTTCTAAAATATTCATAACCCGCTGAGACATTTCTCCGTAGAGAGTATAGTTAGAAGAAAAAAAAGTGACCTTATTTTTAATAAGCTGATCTTTAATTTTAAACATAGGCTCAAACATAGCAATATGAGTCATTGCCTTAGCCTCTTTGTTTGCAGCAATAATACAACCGTCATTATTACTGAGAACCACCACAGGTTTTCCCCACAAATCTGGACGAAACACTTGCTCACAAGAAGCGTAAAAGCTATTGCAATCTACCATCGCAATCATAAAGTGTAGTGTATTATGTATGTAATAGTACCCCAGACAATAAAAGAAGCACTACTTCTAGTTGCAGGAAAATGTATTACTTTAAAGGCTCCCTGTTGTACTATTAAAACTAAATTTCCTGCCTTAGGGGTGAGCGCTCTATCTATAATTAAGACATCTCTATCTAGCATTGAAAACTCAGCCCACTCATTACCAGATACGCGCACATAAAAAGTGGCATCTTTATGGCGTATAAGCTCTTTGTTTAGGTCTATAGAGGGCTCCAAATAATGGGTTGCAGGACTCGGAAATCCAGTTTGGGTAGAAACACTAGCCTTATGATTTGGTGCTTGTTCTTTTATTTTTCCTGCTTGCAAATATTCCATGATGCAAAAATATGGAAATATTCCAAATAAAAGGATTTATTCCTAAATAAGATACTAACATAATAGCAATAGCATTCACAGAATATAATACCTTTGTAATAAGATACTAAAATGACACGTGCTATGAATTCTCAAAAGTGGGCCCTCTTTTTAAAAGTTAATTTGGGAGTATTTGTGCTTTTTATACTTCAAGGGTGTAATTCTTCACAAAAACAAGACAAAGAGCACTTGGTCTTTAAGTACAATGAGCACAGTAATATAGCCACCCTAGATCCTGCCTTTGCAAGAAACCCTCAAACCATTTGGCCAAGCAACCAATTGTTTAATGGGCTAGTACAACTAGACGATCAATTAAACATTCAGCCAGATATAGCAAAGTCTTGGCACATTAACGATAGTACATCTACCTATACTTTTACCCTGCGAGATGATGTGTATTTTCATAAAAACAAGGTCTTTAAAAAAGATAGTACACGAAGTGTTGTTGCACAAGATTTTGTATACAGCTTTGATAGGCTATTATCACCAGAGTTAGCCTCTCCCGGGAGCTGGGTGTTTAACGCTGTACAAAGATATCACGCAGCCAATGACTCTACCTTGGTCATACAACTCAACAAACCCTTTCCTGCCTTTCTAGGGCTTTTATCTATGCGGTATTGCTCTGTTGTGCCAAAAGAAGCGATTGCCTATTATGGAAATGATTTTAGAAGCAACCCTGTGGGTACTGGTCCTTTTAGGTTTAAGTTCTGGGAAGAAAACGTAAAACTTGTGTTACGAAAAAATCCTATTTATTTTGAGACAGATACTCAGGGCAACAGGCTTCCATATCTTGAGGCAGTGGCCATTACATTTCTTCCAGACAAACAAAGTGAGTTTTTACAGTTTGCCCAAGGAAACATTGATTTTATGACTGGGCTGGACAACTCCTATAAAGATGAGATTATTACCACCAAAGGAACCTTACAACCAAAATACAAAGACCGAGTACAGCTCATCACCACACCGTATTTAAACACAGAGTATCTTGGCTTTTTTATGGGCTCTACAACAAAGGAGATAGCCTCTCCCCTTATTCGGCAGGCCATTAATTATGGTTTTGATAGAGAAAAAATGGTAACCTATTTACGCAACGGTATGGCTATTGCAGCCACGCATGGTTTTATACCTAAAGGACTAGCTGGGTTTGATTCAATCCAGGGATATAGCTATAATCCAGAAAAAGCAAGAGCGCTTATAAATAGGTATAAACAAGCAACAGGAGCCACTTCCATAGAGGTTACTATTGGCACCAACAGCCAATACCTTGATCTTTGTGAATACATACAACGAGAGTTAGAAAAGCTAGGAATCTCAATTAAAATAGATGTAATGCCACCCGCTACATTAAGGCAACTTAAAAGCAGTGGTGAGCTTGATATATTTAGAGCCAGTTGGGTAGCAGATTATCCAGATGCAGAAAATTATTTATCACTATTTTACAGCCCTAACTTTACTCCCAACGGCCCTAATTACACACATTTTAAAAATGTAGTTTTTGATAGCCTGTATGTGGAGGCCCAGAAAATTTCACAAATCAACAAACGCAAGCTCTTATACACGCAAATGGATAGTATTATTATTTCTCAAGCGCCCATCGTGCCCTTATACTATGACATTGCAGTTCGGTTTGTGTCAAAGAAAATTACAGGACTAGGTATTAACCCGCAAAACTTTTTGGTACTCAAGAAAGTAAAAAAAGCAAAATAAGTATACAAAATATGCCTTATAACATTGTTCTTATAGAACCAGAAATACCAAACAATACAGGAAACATTGGCAGAATTAGCCTAGGTACTGCATCTCATCTACATCTAGTGAAACCCTTTGGTTTTGAGCTTAGTGACAGCAGGTTAAAACGTGCAGGGCTAGACTACTGGAAACACATAAAGTGTACTGTATATGAGAGCGTAGAAGATTTTTTTGAGCAGCACAGCACAAAAAAAATGGCATTTTTATCTAGCAATGCCACCAAAAATTATTTAGAAATCCCCTTTGAGGATGATTTGTTTTTAATCTTCGGAAAAGAATCTGTTGGACTTTCTTCAGAAATTTTAAAAAACCACCCAACACAACTATATAAAATACCTTTATACAGCGAGCATATAAGAAGCTTGAATTTGGCAAATGCCGTAAGCATTGTGGTGTATGAAGGATTACGAAATTTAAAATAATAATATATACTATGCTTAATCTTAAACTCGCTACAGATCCAAGATGGGTAACTATCGCAGAAAGCAATCTTGAAGAAATACTAACAGATCATGCCTGGTGTGAGCAAAAAGCAGCTACCAACGCCATAACCATTATCACATTAAACAGCCATCTGGAAGATTTAGTTACAGATTTATTAAAACTAGCCCAAGAAGAATTAGAACATTTTGAGATGGTACACAACATCATCAAAGAAAGAGGGTACAAATTAGGACGTGAGCGTAAAGACCATTATGTAAATCAATTGTTTCAATTTACCTGTAATGGAGGCAGCAGGCAACAGGCCATGGTAGATAGGCTTCTATTCTCTGCAATGATTGAGGCTCGCAGCTGTGAGCGGTTTAAACTTCTAAGCGAGCGCATCAAGGACGAAAAGCTCTCTGCATTTTATAGAGAACTCATGATAAGCGAGGCTGGTCATTACACCACTTTTTTGGGGTTTGCTAGAAAATATGGCCAAGGAATTGATGTGGAGAAAAGATGGCAAGACCTCATAGATTTTGAAGGAGAGATTATAAAAAACTATGGCAAGCAGCAAACCATGCATGGTTAGAAAAACAAAAAAATAATTTCTTTTTTTAAAATAGTATTTCTGTATAACTCCTTGGCTTGTTATATATTTGTTTAAAACACCATCTATTGAAAGCCGCTAGCTTAGCACAAATAAAAAAAGAATTAAAACTTCGTTCTTCTCAAGATATAGAAGAGCTGTGTTTGCGATTGGGACGTTTTAAAAAAGAAAACAAAGAGCTACTCACCTATTTATTATTTGAGGCAGATGATGAGCAAGGGTACATCACACATATCAAAGAAACTATTGATGATGAGTTTAACAGCATTACAAATACCAACTTTTACTACCTTAAAAAAAGTGTGCGTAAAATATTGAAAAATGTAAAGAAATACATTCGGTATTCAAATGACAAAGAAACAGAGGTTGCTATTTTACTACATTTTTGTGAGCGCCTTATTACTTTTAAGCCATCAATTACAAGAAACATAACACTACACAATTTGTATGACAGGCAAATACAGCTTATCGATAAGAAAATTGAAGCCTTGCATGAAGATTTGCAGTATGACTACAGAGAAGATATGCAACGTTTAAAATAATACAAAACCATGACTACGCTATATCATAACCCACGTTGCAGCAAATCAAGACAAGCATTACAAGTATTACAGCAGGCAAATGAGCCTGTTGAGATTGTATTGTACCTAAAAAATCCTCTTAGTGAAGATGCCTTAAAAAAAATACTTCAACAATTAGGAGTTTCTGCCATAGACCTTGTCAGAAAAAATGAGACTATCTGGAAAGAAAACTACAAGAGCAAAACACTCACAGAAGTTCAGCTTATCACTGCTATGGTTACCAACCCAAAACTCATTGAGCGTCCTATCGCTATAAAAAACGGAAAAGCAGTAATAGGAAGACCACCCCAAGAGGTATTAAAAGTATTATAAACAAATATCAAATCTATCCACAATACTCATAAACTAGTATATGTTGGACATAAACTAATACACAAACACAATAGCATAACTATGGAGAAAGCAGCATTTTTAGAAGAAAACGTTTTTACAGATTTGAAAAAGATAGCGCATGAAGATACCCAAGAGGATATTCATTTTTTTTCTGAAACAGATTTTCAAACCATTTTACAACGCGTTGAACATTTTGGGATTGGAATTTTCACGATAACGTCATGGCTTGATGGCAAGGCCCATGGAGTTTGCACTCATGAAGAATTTAAAAGAAAAACCACAGACGCTAAATGGTATAAAAAAGCGTTTTTAACCTTTAAAACGGCTACACCTAGTATGAGCTATACAGCAAGCTATAAAGTATCTGCTAAACTTTTGGCTAGATAAAGTAGCCACATGAAAGAGAGAATTAAATACTGTTACCAATGCAACAAAGACTTTCCTACCATGTATAGAGCACAATACAATGGCCAAAAAGATTGGGTGTTTGTTTGTAAAGAATGTTTGATAGTCATAAAAAAGGATGATCCCACCTACAGATATGGTGGAACCTGGAAAAAATAAAAAAAATGCTTGCGTACGCTACCTATTGCTCTGCACTAAAAAACTACTCAAAAAAAGCCCTGCCGGCTATACAATTGTATGACAGTGAGAGAATTTCTAAAGTATTTGAATTAGCAAATAGCCAAAACGCCAAGTTTGTAATTCTCTCAGGAAAGTATGGCCTTGTAGAGACGCATCAGCAAATAAACTATTATAATCACCTACTTAACCAAACAGAAGTAGAAGCGCACGCTAATGTAATAGCATCTCAAATAGCTGCCAAGTGTATTAGTGAAATTGTGTTTTTCACCAACCCTGTGGAGACAGATCCAAATCTACTACCCTATATAGCGTGTATTGAAAGTGCTTGTGAAAAAGCAAACATACAGTTAAAGATTCTTGTAACACCCTAAAAAGCACCTTGTGGCATAGGGTTTTAAAACCAATCAACACCTTTAATAAAACACCCCTAGGCGTGAATAGTATTGTTTTGATATGATAAAAATTAAATTAGCTTTGACTAGACATAATTTCACTTCAAATGAGCATTAGACTTTTACTAAGAAAATCAAAAATTGTATTACTAATTTTTATCTCACTAATGTGTGTGGCCCCTGTGGCCTCACAAATAAAAAAAGACGCTTTAAAAGATATCTGGCTCAATCAAAAAAATTCAGACAGTCTAAGATTTAATGCTATTAAAGACTATTACTACAAAAACACTTATAACAAGCCAGAAAAGGTTATCTCTCTTACTGAATATCATTATCAGTTGGCCAAAGAAAAAGGTTCTGTCAAGCAGATGGCCACTGCCCTGAATGAAAGATCTTATGCGTACTATATCAAAGGAGACCTAAATACATCTATAGAGGTGCTACAACAATCAATTAGTTTGTATAAAAAAATTAACGAGCCTAAAAACCTTGCAGCTATACAATCAAATATTGGAAGTATTTATAGTGAACAAAAAAAATACTTAAAGGCATTTAATTCTTTTAATGCCTCTTTAAAAATAGTAAGAGAGCTAAAATTAAAAACGTCTGAGGCTAGAATACTAGTTGAAATTGCAGAAATATACAGCCGTTTGGACGAGTTGGATTTAGCCATGGAGTATTTAGACGAGTCACTTACCATTTGTGTGGCCAAAAAAATTAGTAAAGACAATCAAATTGGAACGATATTTTTAAAAAAAGCAGAAATATATTACAAGAAAAAGCAATACAATCAGGCCATTGAGTATTCAAAAAAGGCAGTCAACGAATTTAAAAACACAAATAATAAGTTTGATTTATCTAAGTGTTATATGCTGCTTGCCAAAGCAAATAACAAATTGCTTAAAAAAGAGCAGGCACTAGATTATACAAACACTTCCTTGGCTATTAATTATGAAATAGATAATAATTCAAAAATCATTGAGGCGCTACTATTAAAATCGTATTTATTACTAGACTCAAAACCTATAGTTGCAAAAAATCAGGCCGAAGAGACTCTAAAACTCATCAATTCACAGACAAGCAATGAAATAAAGGCTGACTTGTACAAACTATTATATCTGTGCTACAAAGGCAATAATCAACCAGGTAAGGCATTATCTATGATTGAAAAGCACACTGTTTATAAAGACAGTTTTCAATTAGAAAAAAATAAAATTCTAATTGTAAAAGAAACAATTAAGAGTGAGTATGAAAATAAATTACAAGAAAGTAAGGCCATTAATGAAAAAGAGAGTGCAATTGTTAAACTCACCTATACCTATAGAATTTACTTTGTAGTATCACTAACCATAGTGCTTGTCATTCTATTTG
>ENA-OQVM01005954-OQVM01005954.1-marine-metagenome-genome-assembly--contig:-NODE-5954-length-11387-cov-3.744739_pt1 | contig 11387 bp, 10 predicted proteins | sample MGYA00237776_ERZ505498 | MGnify/ENA primary metagenome ERZ505498 (study PRJEB26159, sample SAMN06265151) | marine metagenome | isolation source: Helgoland LTER site | place: Germany:Helgoland, sampling... | reverse complement strand
CGCCAATTTACTCTTTACATTCAAAAGTTTTAATTTAACTAGTACGGTAACAAAAGATGAGACCTCTTCAGAAAAAATGCATTGGCAATTGGCGGTTAAAGATGTAGTTGGCGTAGATAAAGAAGAGCAATCTCCTTACAGAGCAGCCTTAGGTTTTGTAATGTATAAACTTCATCAAAACACGTACAATAATTCAATTATTACGTCTTACAATGAGGTGGCTCAAAATTTATTTGCATTTTATTATCCAGTCTATAATGAAGAGGAAACAAAACTCATTCATAAGTTTGCTAAAAATATTAAAATAGAGGAAGATGAAAGTGAAGAAAATAAAGCAAGAATAGTAGATTTATACATTAAAGAAAATATTTATATCTCAGAAAATGATTCTGAAAACTTAAAGAAACTTACCAACGTTTTAGATACTAAAACTGCCAATGAAACAGGTATTGTAAAATTATATGTTGCTTTATTTCAAAAATTTAATATTACCCATGAAATGGTACTAACCTCCAACAGGTTAAAATTAAAATTTGATAAAGAATTTGAGGCTACTAATTTCTTACAAGAATTTTTATTTTATTTTCCAGCATCAAAAAAATACCTTTCACCTAGCAAGTTTGGAACTAGATTTGGCTTTCCACCACCCTACTTTATGGATAATTACGGGCTTTTTGTAACAGGCTATGATATAGACGGCAAAAGAAAGGCTTTTTCAGAAGTTAAATATATTGAAGGTATTCCTGCTGAACCAGCTCCTAGTGAAATATTACCTACAGTTAATTTATCCGAAGATGCTGTGTAAGTAAAGGTTGATTCATTAGCTAAAGTTGTAGTTCCACTATAATATGGAATTCTGTTAGCTGCACCATTACCAGTTAATGTACCTGTGTTTGTTGTATATCCCGCACCATTTGTAAGTTGGTTATTGTTAGTTGGTATTGCTCTGACTCCAAGAGGTGCATCTGTAGCTTCCCATACTAATGCCTTAGTAGATGTAGAATCTGAAGGTTCTGTTACGAGTACAACGTCTCTCTGAAATTGAGAATCCCTTCCAAGTATAGTATCGACAGCTGTAATTTCTTGAGCTTCAATAGTGGATTTTACTTTTAATTTCCCAGCAGTTGTTAACGACATCGCTCCATCTGATTTGGTTTGTCCACTATACCCCCACCAAAAACCTCTATCTGAATCATTGTTCATACAGAATGTCATAGCGTAATCATTTAAATGTCCGTATGTTACACCACTAGTCATACCAATACCATAAGTAGTACCAGTCCATACAGAGAATTTTACATCTGCATTAGCACCAGTAGTAATCACTTGGCATTGCATCAGCATTGCATAAAATGTAGACATAGGTCCAGCATTTATTAAACTCGTCATAAAAAACGTGTCAGCTTCCGAATATAACAACTTGAGTTTATACTCATCAACATAACCTGAAAAAGTAACTTTATCTTCTATATTGTATTTTTTTAATAAAGGTTTTACATCAGTATTAATTTCTTTTTTTAAACTGTTATTAACCTGTTCTTTTTTTGAAACAGTGGAACTTGCCTTTAGAGGTTTTTCTATTAAAGTTGATTGAATTTTATAATGTGAAGGTGGAATAACAAAAAATGGAACTTTTACGTTTCCTTCTAAACTAGACTTTTTTTTTTCTTCTAAAGTTTTAGAAGTAAAAGTTATTGATGCCAATTGCATTAGGCATAATTCAATTAATAATCGTTGATTGCGACTGGTTTTATATTTTAAATCACAGTTATTTGAAATTTTGATTGCGTCAATTAAAAAGGAATGAGTTGTTTTTTTAGATTGCTCTAAATACATTTGTTTAACTTGGTCTCCAACTTCTAATAGTTGAATAGTTTCAGGACTTTTGCAAACCAATAAGTCTCTAAAGTGAGAAGCTAAACCCATAATAAAATGATGTCCATCAAAACCTTTTGATAAAATGTCGTTAAATAAAACCAAACTACTAGGAATATTATTAATGAGTAATAAATCTGTTACTTGAAAAAAGTAAGTATAATCCAAAACGTTTAAATTTTCAGTTACGGCTTCTCTTGTTAACTGATTACCAGAAAAGCTTACGACTCTATCAAAAATTGATAAAGCATCACGTAAAGCCCCATCTGCTTTTTGTGCAATAATGTGCAACGCATCATCATCGGCATTAATTCCTTCTGACATTGCAACATTTGCTAAATGATTTTTCGTGTCTTTTACCGTAATTCTCCTAAAGTCAAATATTTGACAACGAGAAAGTATGGTTGGAATAATTTTATGTTTTTCGGTAGTTGCTAAAATAAAAATAGCATGATTTGGGGGTTCCTCTAGGGTCTTTAAAAATGCATTAAAAGCTGCAGATGAAAGCATGTGTACTTCATCAATGATATATACCTTGTATTTTCCAACTTGTGGAGGAATGCGAACTTGATCAATTAAATTTCTGATGTCATCCACCGAATTATTTGAAGCAGCATCTAATTCAAAAATATTAAATGCAAAATCCTCATCTTCTTTTTCGGTACCATCTTGATTGATTCTCTTAGCTAGAATACGAGCACAAGTTGTTTTTCCAACACCACGTGGTCCAGTAAATAGTAAAGCTTGTGCTAAATGGTCATTATCAATAGCACTTTCTAAAGTATTGGTAATAGCCTGTTGGCCAACGACATCTTTAAATTGTGTTGGTCTATATTTTCTGGCTGATACTATAAATGGCTCCATAAAATTGTGTTGAAACAAATATAGAAATTGTATGCTTTTTTAGGGGATGATTTTACTTCTTATTTTGTTCTTTTTATTAACATTTACTTATAAAATATTCTACATTTGCTCCAGCAGACCGTCTCATCGTCTTAGTTTTAAAATTAAGGAGGAAAGTCCGGACACCAAAGGGAAGCATAGCGGCTAACAGCCGTCAATACGTTTTGCGTATTAGGACAAGTGCAGCAGAAAGAATGTACAGGTAATGCTGTAGTGAAACCAGGTAAACTCTATGCGGTGCAATGCCATGTAAACCTGTGCTTGAGGGTTCCCGCCCAATACAGGAGGGTAGGCAGATTAAAGGTATTGGTAACAATATTTTTAGATAAATGATGAGAATTAGCTTTTGCTAATACAGGATCCGGCTTATAGGTCTGCTTTTTTTATAGGTCAAAAAAACTAAATATAGAACCTCCATACCTTCGTGCTTCTGTAAAATATTTATTTTTTGAAAGATCGGTATGCTTAGAATGTTCAATAATTAAAAGCCCGTCAGGAATAAGTAATTTTCTTTCAAATATTTTATTTACAATAGCTTCAAAATCAGACTGCTCTATGCTATAGGGTGGATCTGCAAATATGATATCGAAAGAATATGAAGTAGCGGATAGGTATTTTAAAACATCAGACTTAACTGTTTTTATTGAGAAGTCTAACTCTTCAGAAATAGTGTTGATGTATTTTACGCAGCCATAATGAGCATCTACTGATGTTATATCTTCCGTTCCCCTTGAGCCAAATTCATAACTAATATTTCCAGTACCAGAAAATAAATCTAAAAAAGCGACTGCTTCAAAATCAACTCTATGCGTAAGAATATTAAATAGCCCTTCTTTTGCAAAATCTGTTGTAGGTCTAACTGGCAACTTTTTTGGAGCCATTAACCTTTTTCCTTTATATTTTCCAGAAATAATTCTCAATTATAGTAGTTTTAAAAGTAAATTTTGATGTGACGATTCTTTTTCAGTAGGGATTAATTGATCTCCAAAAGTGTAAAAAGTTATATTTCTAATATAATTATATAATATTTTATAAGTATCCTCCTCTTTTTCAATACTACCAGAAATATAAAGATCTACAGTATCAGGATTTAGTTTTAACTGTTCTAAGCAAAATAAAATATAATATATAAAATCTTCTGCAGTAGTAAATTCATAACTGTTACAAATTATTAATTCTCCATTTTTTACAGTAATAAAATCAAATATATGGTCAGTAATATTAATATATACTTTTGCTGATGCATCTGATTTTTCTTCACTTAATAAATGTTCAATTAATAAACTTGAAGAATGATAATAACTAAAGTCTCCAAATCGATCAAAAAGATAATTGTTGATGTTAATAAAGGGAATGTAGATAATTGTGATATTATGATTTTCTAGAGTATCAAAAGCAATAAAATCGGTGGCTAATATTTTTGAATTAAATTTTAAATATTCGCTTATTTTTGAAGCATCAAAAAGATTGGAAGGAACTAAACTATATAAGCTAGTTGCGTAAATTATAGCCACTTCATTAAAAGTATTATTGAGCTCTTTATTTTGATTAAAAATTGACTTTAGGTCTACTATTAATTCTTCAGGATTTATCGGTTTTTTATAATTTTTTTCTAAAAAAAAGTAAGTTTCTTTGGTTTCAATATTTGTCACTAAAAAAGAAAGTCCGGACAATGATAATTGTACGGACAGTCTTTTATTTGAGTTTTGTGATATGTTATTGTTTAGGAGTGTCATAAGTTTTAGGCCAGTTTCCACTTGTGTCAATATCATTCATGGAACCAACTCTTACCGTTGGACCATTGATTCCATCAACAGAAATTAATTGTTCTTCCTGATTGATTAAGTCTGGATTCTGATCACTTAAAATTAAGCTCTTTGCTACACTTGCTTCAAAAACAGAATAAAAGGATTCGTTTTTCTCATATTTCCCTGCTTTTAGTTCAAAAGTAGCTCCATTAGCAATTTCTAGTGGAATATTCATCATCGTTTTATAACGATCAGAACCACCAAATATTGAATCCTTTACAGAAGCAAAACGTAAAGTATCAATTATAATTTGCTCTTTATAATAGCCACCTTTTTGTGCATCTAAACCAAATGCTTTATTTCTTTCAACATCTGCAAAACTAGTATCACGTCTTTGAATAATAGCAAATTGGGCGGTATCTAAAAATTGAACTAAGCTATCAAAATCACCAGTAAATTTGCCTTCTATTTCTTGATATGCTAATTCTGAAATTCTAATGTCTTTTAGGTTTTCAATAACTTTAGCATAACGCACCTGTTTTACTTTGTTAAATTCAACAGGACCTATAACAGATTTATACAGACTGTATCCCAAGAATAAGATAACTAACCAAAGAACAACTGAAATGATAGGGTTTAATTTTAAAGGAACAAATTTTTCCATTAAAACAGCTAAACCAACGCAAATTAATGTACCTAGTACTATGTTTAAAATCATAATTTATAAATGAGGATTATTTTTTTTTAAATAATATGCTTCAACGCAAATCTACAATTTTTTTTTAATCGTAAAAGTAATTTACGAAAAAAACATAACTATCTTTAATGCCTTGAAGTTTAAATAAAAAATGAACACATCTAAATTCTACCTAGATTTATTAAAAATTTTTACGCACAATCCTACTAATAAGCAAGATAGTGCCTTGCGGTTAATTGCAGCCTTCACTGAAAATAATAATTACAAGGAATTGTTTTTATTAAAGGGATATGCTGGGACTGGTAAAACAACTATTATTGGGACATTAGTAAAAAATAGCTGGAAAGTAAAAAAATCTATTGTTTTAATGGCTCCAACTGGTAGAGCAGCTAAGGTAATCAGTAATTATTCGAATAAAGAAGCCTTTACGATACATAAAAAAATTTATTATCCAAAACCTAAAAATGGTGGTGGAGTTAGTTTTACATTGCAAAAAAACAAACATCGAGACACCATTTTTATTGTAGATGAAGCTTCAATGATTCCAGATAGCAGTCCAGATGCAAAACTTTTCGATAACGGTTCGTTATTAGGTGACTTAATCCAATATGTATACGGTGGTCACCAATGCAAATTAATGTTAATAGGAGATACTGCACAACTTCCCCCCATTAAATTAGATATAAGTCCAGCTTTAGATAAAAAAACTTTAGAAAATTATTATGACAAAGAGGTGGTTTCAATTGAATTGAATGAGGTTGTTAGGCAAGAGGAAAAAAGTGGTATTCTTTTTAATGCCTCTGAAATTAGAAACCAATTAGAAGAGGAGTTTTATGAAACATTTAAACTACAAGAAGAAAATTTTTCAGATGTAATTCGTCCCATTGATGGTCAAGAGTTGATGGATGCTTTGGAAGACTGTTATTCAAATTTAGGGAATGAAGAAACTGTTTTTATAGTGCGATCTAATAAACGTGCTTATTTATACAATCAAAGTATTAGAACAAGAATTCTTTATCAAGAACAAGAATTGGCTGTTGGAGATTATTTAATGGTTGTTAAAAACAATTATTTTTGGTTAGAAGCCAATAGTGACGCTGGATTTATTGCAAATGGTGATATCATTGAAATATTGGAGCTATTTAGCATTAAAGAATTGTATGGATTCAGATTCGCAACCGTTAACATTAGAATGATAGATTATCCCAACATGAAACCTTTTGAAACGGTTTTAATATTAGACACTTTATCTTCTGAAACACCTTCATTAACTTATGAGGATTCAAATAAATTGTACCAAGAAGTAATGAAAGATTACGAACATGAAACTTCTAAATATAAAAAGTTTATGGCTGTTAAAAAAAACATATATTTCAATGCATTACAGGTCAAGTTTTCTTACGCAATTACTTGTCATAAATCACAAGGAGGGCAATGGAATACTGTTTTTGTTGAACAGCCTTATTTGCCAAATGGAGTGGATAAAGATTACTTGCGTTGGCTATACACTGCAATCACTAGAGCAAAAGAAAAATTATACCTAATAGGATTTAAAAATGAATTTTTTAAAGATTCTTATTAATTGTATAATCTTCCTTATTTTTGAATTTTAAAACGAATGGATGAAAAAAATAGCAATGATTCCTGCACGATACGCTGCAACTAGATTTCCTGGTAAGTTAATGCAAGATTTAGGGGGTAAATCCGTTATCCTACGCACCTATGAATCAACAATAGCTACGCAATTATTTGATGAAGTTTATGTAGTTACCGATAGTGAAATTATTTTTAATGAAATAATTTCTTATGGCGGTAAAGCCATAATGAGTAAGAAAAATCATGAATGTGGTAGCGATCGCATCGCTGAAGCTATTGAAAAAATGGATGTAGACATTGTTGTAAATGTTCAAGGAGATGAACCGTTTACAACAAAAGATGATTTAGAAAAAGTCCTTGAATTATTTAATGGAGCTGATGCAGATACAATAGATTTAGCTTCTTTGATGACAAGAATGACCAATTGGAATGAAGTAAATAACCCAAATTTTGTGAAGGTAATAGTTGATGAAAATAATTATGCATTGTATTTTTCTCGTTCTCCAATTCCTTATCCTCGAGATAGAAGTATTCCAATGGAATATTATGAACATAAAGGGATTTATGCCTTTAGAAAAGAAGCTTTAATGAGCTTTTATAGATTGCCCATGCGTAATCTGGAAGCTTCAGAAAAAATTGAATGCCTTCGCTATTTAGAATATGGAAAAAAAATTAAATTAGCTATATCGTCAACGGAGAATGCTGTAGAAATTGATACTCCAGAAGATTTAATACGAGCAAATAAATTAATGAATAAAAATAATTATTAATATATGTCTGTAAATAACGAATATCGTAATTTTCCTATGGTGCCAAGAGTCGTATTTGGTAAAGGAAGTTTTAACCAACTATCTTTAATTTTAGATTTGAAAAGGAAAACTCAAGCACCGTTTATTTTTTTAGTAGATGATGTATTTGAGAAACAGAGTTCTGTAGTTAAAAGGATTGAACTTAAACACAATGATAAAATACTATTTGTATCTGCCGAAGAAGAACCAAAGACATCCCAAGTTGATTCTATTGTAAAAGATATATTAGAAGCATATGATAATCTCCCATCCGGGATTATAGGAATTGGGGGAGGATCTGTAATGGATTTGGCAAAAGCGGTTTCATTAATGTTAACCAATAAAGGTAGTGCTGCAGACTACCAAGGGTGGGATTTAATTAAAACAAAATCTATTTATCATGTCGGCATTCCTACCATTTCAGGTACAGGAGCCGAAGTTTCTAGAACTTGTGTATTATCTGGACCGATACGAAAACTAGGAATAAACAGTGATTATACAACTTTCGACCAAGTAGTGTTAGACCCACTACTATTAGATGGTGTTCCGAAAAATCAATGGTTTTATACGGGTATGGATTGTTTTATCCACTGTGTAGAATCTTTAAAAGGAACCTTTTTAAATGATTTTAGCCAAAGTTATGGTGAAAAAGCTTATGACCTATGTTTGGAAGTGTTTCTGGAAGACAATGACCTTACTGAAGAAGAAAAAAGAGGTAAATTAATGATGGCATCATGGCATGGAGGAATGAGTATTGCTTATTCTCAAGTAGGTGTTGCTCATGCTATGAGTTATGGTTTAGGATTTGTATTAGGAACTAAACACGGAATTGGAAACTGTATAGTTTTTAATTATTTAGAAGATTATTATCCAGAAGGTGTAGCTATCTTTAAAAAAATGGTGGAGAAACATCAAGTAGATATACCCATTGGAATTTGTAGTGACTTAACTGAAGAACAGATGGAAATGATGATCAATGTTGCTTTGAGTTTAGAGCCCTTATGGGAAAATGCATTAGGTGAAAGATGGAAATCAATTATGACTCGTGAGAAATTACGATCTATGTATTTAAAGATGTAATTACTTGCAAAAAGAAAGTATTTAAACTTAATAAATGCCTAATGTTTATAGCATCACTTTAGGTATTTTGTTTGATAAATAAATAGATGAATATTTATAAATTTATTTTATATAAAATTCTTGGTTGGAAAATCATAGGTGATTTTAAAGAAAAAGAGTTAAAAAAAGTAATTATTATTGTTGCTCCTCATACGAGTTGGAGTGATTTTTATATAGCCATACTCTGTAGAAAAGCATTAGGAATTATGGTTAATTTTGTAGGCAAAAAGGAACTTTTTGTGTGGCCATTTGGTTATTATTTTAGATGGGTAGGAGGTGCCCCTTTAGATCGAAGCACTAATCAGAATAAAGTGGAAGCAATAGTATCTATTTTTGATTCTAAAGAGGAATTTAGATTGGGAATGTCACCGGAGGGTACTCGAAAAAAAGTAGAGGTTTGGAGAACAGGTTTTTATTATATTTCTTTGGCAGCTAAAGTACCCATTATGCCAGTTTCAATGGATTATAAAACTAAAATAGTAACTATTGGAAATCCATTCTATCCAACTGGAGCGATAGAGTCAGATATATTAAAATTAAAAGAATTCTATAAGGGAACTGTAGGTAAAGTTGCGAAATTTACCTAATAAAAAATATCTGAAAGCTATTTTTTAAATTAGTCAATTATTCAGACTCATCCATTGTATGGTATACGTTCTGTACGTCATCATCATTATCAAGTTTTTCTAATAACTTATCTACATCAATAGCTTCTTCTTTTGTAAGTTTTTTAGTAACTTGAGGAATGCGCTCAAAACCTGAAGATAATATTTCAAATTCTTTTTCTTCCAACGCTTTTTGTATTTTTCCAAAGCTTTCGAAAGGAGCATAAATTAATATTCCATCTTCATCTTCAAAAACTTCATCTACCCCATAATCAATCAATTCTAACTCTAATTCTTCTAGATCGACTTCTTCTGGTTTAATTCTAAAATTGCATGTATGATCAAACATAAATACCACAGATCCAGAAGTTCCCATATTTCCGTCACATTTGCTAAAACAAGCCCTAACATTAGCAACAGTTCGAGTATTATTATCGGTAGCAGTTTCAACTAAAACAGCAATTCCATGAGGAGCATATCCTTCAAATATTACTTCTTTAAAATCTCCTTGTCCTTTTTCAGTTGCTTTCTTAATGGCCCTTTCTACATTGTCCTTCGGCATGTTTACTGCCTTTGCATTTTGAATAACCGCTCGTAAACGTGAATTAGAATCTGGACTTGGACCACCTTCTTTAACGGCCATAACAATATCTTTTCCTATTCGCGTAAACGCTTTAGACATTGCAGACCAACGTTTCATTTTTCTTGCCTTTCTAAATTCGAAAGCTCTTCCCATAGTAATTTTGTTTAAGGTTTTACAAAAATAGAAAAATGCAGGAAACCACAAAGAGAAGTGAGATTCTTCTTTTATAAATAGTTACATTTTTAAAATTCCATCTTATCGTAAGGATTCAATTTCTTCTTTAAGAACACAATCTTCAATGATTTCTGAAATGTTGATTTGATAATTTTCTGGTAGTTTGTTGTGCTTAGCTAATATTGCTAAATACTTGTCTTTATTGGAAGTGTAAATGTTTTTAAAGACGAAATGATTAAGTTCTAATTTTTTAGATAATTCTTCAAACAACTCTAAATGATGAATCATATCGTTACTTGACAAATGAAAGATGCCATTTAGATTTTTATTGATGATGTAATGCACTTGCTGTGCTATTTTGTTTGCAGTAGTTACACTAATGATCAAATTTGGGTATACTTCAAAATCAGTTTTATTTTTTGAAGCTTCTTTTAATTGAATTATTCTTGGAGAATTAACACCCAATACTAATGGAAGCCTTAAAATTGCAAATTTTGAATTGGGTAATTTATAAATTGCCTTCTCTTGCATTACTTTATATTTTCCATACTGACTATCTGCCAATAAGGAATCATTTTCATAAGAAGGAAATTTTCCTTTACCGTCAAAAACATTTACGGTGGATAGATAAATAATTTTGCAATCTACACTTGATAATGTATAATTTAAAAGTTCTTGATGAACTCTTAATTGATCTTTAAATGGTCCTCTTAAACTTGAAATTATATAATTGGGATTTACTTTTTTTAAGGTGTCATTTATGTTGTCTTTTTCAACATTAAATTGAAACATAACGTTATTATCATCCAATGCTTTATTTGCAGTATTGTAAGTTCCATAAACATCAAAGTAGGATGTCAGTTCCTTATAGATGGTGTTTCCTATAAATCCACTTGCTCCTAATATTAGTATTCTATTTGCCAAAAAAAACTTCAGATAAAAAATTAATCTTTATAAAAAGGTAATTTTACGATGGTAGCTGGAACTCTGTTTTTACGTATTTGTATGTGAATTTTAGTCCCAACAGATTTTAAAATGTTTGGCACATATCCCATACCAATTCCTTTGCCAAGTGATGGAGACATCGTACCACTGGTAACTTCACCAACTTTATTTCCCTGTCCGTCTATAATATCATATCCTTGACGAGGAATCCCTCTTTCATTCAATTCAAAAGCTATCAATCTACGTTCTGGACCTTGCTCTTTTTGTTTTAATAAATTATCTGAATTGGTAAATTCTTTTGTGAATTTTGTAATCCATCCTAAGCCTGCTTCAATAGGAGAAGTAGTCTCATTT
>ENA-OQVM01005953-OQVM01005953.1-marine-metagenome-genome-assembly--contig:-NODE-5953-length-11389-cov-16.237005_pt1 | contig 11389 bp, 13 predicted proteins | sample MGYA00237776_ERZ505498 | MGnify/ENA primary metagenome ERZ505498 (study PRJEB26159, sample SAMN06265151) | marine metagenome | isolation source: Helgoland LTER site | place: Germany:Helgoland, sampling... | reverse complement strand
ACAAATGGTTCAATCTTCTGCAACACAATCATGCCAGACGGTTCAGTGATCTACAGTGGGTGTTGAACGCTTCAAAGTGGATATGAAATGAGACACATATATGGGTCACTGAGTGAGATGCCAGTCTGGTTGTGATAGTTATGGGCCTAGCTAGTAATGATGAAAAATCTTACCATACTCCTAGCCTGTCTGGTGACGAATGGGTCTCAAGTTAGTGCTTTTGATACTGCCGATCTACAGAAGCTTAAGGATACTAATTATTGCGGGAAGTGTGATCTAAGTAATGCTGATTTGGTTAACGGTTATTTGAGAGGTGCAGATCTGAATGGTGCTAATCTAAATAGTGCTAATCTAAAAGGTGCTAATCTAAAGGGTGCCGATCTTAAGGATGCTAAGCTACATTTTGCTTTTCTGTGGTATGCTGATCTGGAGGGGGCTACACTACAGGGTGCTAATTTGAAGGGTGCTAAGTTGGATTTTGCTTTTCTGTGGTATGCCGATCTGGAGGAGGCTTATTTGCGGAATGCTGATCTGGAGGGAGCTTATTTGGAGGGTGTTAATCTGAAGGGAGCTTACCTAGGTTTTGCTAATATGAACGGGGCTATGCTGCAGTATGCTGATCTGGAGGGTGCTAATCTGAATAGTGCTAACCTGAATAATGCTAACCTGAATAATGCTAATCTAAAGGGTGCTAATCTAAAAGGTGCTAATCTAAAAGGTGCAAACCTCTGCAACACAATCATGCCAGACGCTTCAGTGATCTACAGTGGATGCTGAACTTCTAATGACCAATCTCTCAACCATTCCACAGTACTAGCTCAACATCATCTGTGGCGTGTGTAAGCACTATACGCTTCTGGAGGTTGCGAACCTTATAGCTGTCTTTGGAGGCAACGCCACAGCCCACGAGATGTGTAAGAGAGCCAGATGCCATAAAAGCGGCGTGATAGGCAACAACACGTATCAGATCGTTCACAAATGCGATTCAGCTTTAGGGGCAAGAACAGCTACATGCAGTTGGAGACATGGCTTTTTTTGTGCCTCATCAAGGAAGGGTGAATAGTGGATAGTTAGTGAACTTAAAAAATGGCGGAACTGTTCGGCATTTGGTCAATCATGATGTTGAGTTGTCAAATGATCGACCAATCAGAAAAGTCAGGACCCTCGCAAGTTTGGGAGGGTCAGATTCGAAACATCGTCAACCTCATTGTTGTTTTAGCGGCCGCGGCATTAGTTTGGGCGTCGCTTGGCAATCCGCACCCTAAAGCGTTCTGGATCGTAATTTCATTTCCCATTCTGCATAAAGTGCGAGTTTGTACGACATGGCGAATTGAGCGGCAGACATCTAGCGTAAGCAGATCAATTAGATTCAATGGCTATTTTTTGGTGTTTTTCTATTTTTCATGGGGCGATTTTTGTCGTTTGCTTGTTTGTCCCAAAATGACAAAGGGTGCCTCAATTTGGCCGTTACAATTTTGATTCTAGTCACATTGATAGCTCTTTTTCTGGGACTGTACGCCATGTTTAGCGTGATGCGGTATTTTGGCATGTCGCGTACTGGGGGTGGTGATCATTTCGATCAAAGTTATCGAGAACTGCCTTTGGTCAAAGAGGGCATCTTCCAATACACTGATAACGGACTGTATGTTTTTGCTTTCCTGTTATTTTGGGCTACCGCAATTGGTTTTAATTCGATCGCTGCCCTCGTCGTCGTAGCATTTAATTATGTCTACATTCGGGTCCAGTATTATCCACGTAGAAGTCGTAAATGTACTATCTCTACGGGGAAAGGTTAGCGCTGGAATTCGCTAGAGATAGTCACTTTGGTTAGCCTTCAACAGTAGAGGGAGGGGCAAAAAACAGCCACCCTTTTATAGTGATATGTCCTGCCCTCACATTTTTGTGGCAAAGTTTTGATTAAGAGGCATCACTTGAAGTCCAATTGAACATTACTTGTCTGCAAAGTAGGGGGCGGTTTAGAGAATTTTGCCCGCGTTTACCAAACAAATTTTAGGAGAGTTTATGAATGACTTAATTAGCCGTGCTGAGCGGTCTGCACGCGTCTGCCATTAGGGCCAGTTCCGTAAAGAGGAAACCTAAGAACCCTTGTCTTAGCCCCCTAAATTAGTACCACGAATTTGGTAAAACTCTCTTCAGGAGGAATTTGAATTGCACGAAAGATAAACAATGAAGAAGACATTCTGAGATTACTGCGTGAGATTGAAGTTCATCTTCATGGAGGTATGGATGTTGTGAGTGCCTGCCGCACTGCGGGTATTTCTGACAAGACCTATTATGGATGGCGTAAGCGGTATGGCGGCATAGGGCGTGCGAAGTTAACTGAGTTCAAGGCATTGGAAAACGAGAACCAGCGTCTCAAGAAGATTTTGGCAGAGCTTGAGCTGGATAAGCTGATCCTGAAAGAAAGCCTTGATTATCTAAAGCCCCGGGCCTGAGCGCAGAGTTGAAGCGCCAAACCGTTATTCATGTTCGTCAAAAGCTAAGCACATCTGAACGGCGTACATGTAACGTGTTAGGCGTTGCTTCGTGTTAAAAAAATCAAATTTTATTTTTAATATTTTAATTGATAGATTTTTCACTCACCCGAAACTTATGTTTCAAGGCGATTTTAACAATAGGGATTTTAAGATAAAAAATACCAGATCACCAGGTTGGGAAAGCAAACTGTCTTTCACAAAAATTACTTTTTGCAACGATGTTTCGATACCTCTAACCGTAGATAATGCAATTACAGGCATCCCGGATCACTGATCATCCCAATAATTTGCGCGTTTATGAAACGGCTCTTGATCATTCATTTGATCCTTCGAAAGGTTGAACAAACAAACTGTGCATAAGATTAAAGGAAGTTTCGAGCGAAGGTTATTTGCCATGCCGTGCCTCTTATATAGAACGTTTTCCCAAATTCTCGGTCGCAAATTAATGCAAGAGGTCAGTTTATCCATGTTTGTTGAATTTTCTTTAATCTATTTTACTCAAATTAATTGCCCAACACTAAATGTTTTTTTGCGATCGGCTTCAAACCATTTGGCCTAAAACTTGCTAAACACTACCTATCGCGTATAGGTCAAGGGTCTAGTCATGAATAATCATCTGACAAATGTCGATGTAATGATACTTTTCAATAAAGCTATTGAAGAACAGAATGCTGGCAACTTAGATAATGCGCTACAGATTTATGAAAAAATCATAAAAATAAAACCTGATTACTGTGAAGCTGTGCACAATAAAGCATGCGTGCTTACTTTGAAAAACAAGCTAACAGATGCTTTGGAGTTTTTTAAAGTTGCATTAAATCTTAGCCCAAACGTTGGCTTGTACTGGATAAATTATATCAAGACTCTCGTTAGCTTAGACAGGATAACTGAAGCGAAAGCACTAATGGCGGAGTCTAAAACTTCTGGTTTATTTTGCAAACATATGAAAGCCTTATCAATCAAAATCGACAAAGAGCATAGAGAGCCTTCATTAAAAACGGCCTCTGCGATAGATGAATTGATTGCCCAAAAAAAGTTTTTTTCTGCTATCGAAGCATGTAAAAATTTACTTGCCACATATCCAAAATCTGGCCTGCTATACGCTGGTCTAGGACAATGCTATTTCTCTTTAGATCAAATGGAGATAGCGATAGCCAACTATACTAAAGCAACAAAATACATGCCTAGATCTGCTATAAACTTTCTTATGTTGAGCCGGGCATACACGTCGATCAAGAAAAACGATAAAGCATTAGAAAACCTTAATAAAGCAGCTAACCTTAAACCAACCGAATATGAATTAAATTTTGAAATAGGGCTGGAACTACAAGCGAAACTCTCTTTTGACGCTGCGATAAAATGCTTTAAAAATACTGTACAGCTTAAACCAAATTTTGCCCCGGCGTATTTTGCGTTGGGCCTTTTAGAGCGAGATAAACTAGATACTAACAGCGCGATAGCGCACTTTAAACAGGCGCTTGCAATCCAGCCTGACCTTAAAGAAGCTTGTATTCAACTGGGTGAAATTTATGCTAGCCAAAATAGGCTTGATCTTGCCATTGAAAATTTGGAAAAACTACTGCGTCTAAAACCTGAAATCGAAGGCATCAGAGCGCAAAAACTTTTTTATCAATCACAAATTTGTGATTGGAAAGGAATCGAAAACGATAGACATTTAATATCTAATTTGGGAACTTCGAAAGAGGCTATCGCGCCGTTTAGCCTTGCTTCTTTAGAGGATGCACCGGAACGGCATCGTTTGCGCGCTGAATTAATTGCAAGGTTAATTTCTGATCAAATTACGTCAAAAATAGAGCACAAGCTATCACGTACACCTGCACGCATTCGCGTTGGTTACTTCAGCTCAGATTTTTATGACCACGCTACAATGTCCTTAATGGCGCAAGTTTTTGAACTACACGATAAATCACGTTTTGAAGTTATTCTTTATTCTTATGGAAAAAATTTAAATGCCGACATGGCTGAAAGATTAACGAGTAATGTAAGTATTTTTCATGATGTTTCTGAAATGACCGATAAACAAATCGTCGATCTAGTTAGATCTGAAAGACTGGATTTGGCTGTAGATTTAAAAGGCTATACGGGGGGTAACCGAGCAAAGCTCTTTGCATATGTTTTAGCGCCAGTGCAAATTAGTTATCTTGGGTATCCAGGAACTTTGGGTTCAAAGTTCATTGACTACATTATAGCTGATCCGACACTGATACCCGAAGAAAAAAGACACTACTATAGCGAAAGAATAATATACCTACCAAATTCGTACCAGCCAAATGATTGTAGGAGATTTGGATCATTTAGGGCCGTCACCCGTGAAGAAGCTAAACTACCAATTCATGGATTTGTTTTCTGCTGCTTCAATGCAAATTATAAAATAACGCCAAAAGAATTTGATATTTGGATGCGCTTGCTTAACAAAGTGGATGGCAGTGTTTTGTGGTTAATCAGTTCTAACAAATGGGCAGAAATGAACCTAAAGAAAGAAGCAGTTGCACGAGGTGTTGACGCAGAGAGATTGGTTTTTGCTGAAGAAGTGCCTCTGTCAGAACACTTGGCAAGACACAAACTAGCAGATTTATTTATAGATACGTTTAATGTTAATGCACATACCACAGCAAGCGATGCGCTTTTGACTGGCTTGCCTGTTATAACAAAATTGGGTGAAAGTTTTGCTGCAAGGGTCGCAGGAAGTTTACTTAATGCTGTTGGATTACCGGAATTAGTTACTGAAAATGAAAGCGATTATGAAGCACTGATTTTGGAGTTATCTACAAACCCAGAACAGCTGGAAGAAATAAAGCTAAAGCTTGCGGATAATCTTTTATCAGAACCACTTTTCGATTCCCAAAAGTATACAAAACATTTAGAAAACGCCTACCAACAAGCCTTTGAAATTTATCGTAAGGGGCGCGCCCCTGAAGTAATCATAGTACCAAATTAAACGTATTAAGTGGAGAGATGCTGCTTCGCAGCGTTAGTGTATGGGCAAATCGGTAAGCAGCCTTAAGGGGTGTCATAATTCTTGACAATTCTAAAGCAAAAAAGATCTTCATAAACTGCAGCATGGATTTTTTGCCTACAGAACCCATTTCGAGCGTCATCATAAGCCCATACGCTCTGGTTGCATCCATTTGTAGCGCGCCTTTTGATCAAGGGTGGCCTCGCATAAATATTGATGTTTACGCAGCAAGTTGGTGAGCGGCCTATGTTGGGTGGTACTTGTGGCATCTAATCGATCAAACGGCCATCGCAGGAAGGAGTGTCGTTTAACTCTTACCCTAAATCTTAAAAATGTGCTTACTTAAGGGTACGCTTTGTTTGGTGGTTTTTAATGCGCCTGTATTATCTCGAACAACTGCTTCGTAACTATGCAGGTCCTTGTTGAAAAACGTGACACCCGCTCCCACCGAACTGAATTCACTCAATTTACATGCGCCAATAACAGTTGAATCTGCTCCTAGGCTAACACCTTCGTCAAAGTCAGGATAATCTCCGCCCCTACTAGTACCAACAGTCACACCCTTACTGACATATAAGTAATCACTATACTTAGCTTTCCCCAAAACAGTTCCAACGCCATGGGCTATAAAAAAAATATCTGGTAGTTGATTATCATAATGACAATCAAAGCCATGTAAGATTTTGTTAAGGTAGAATATTTTTGTTGCACAACTACAGTGCCCAAATTCGCGCCATATTTGACTTGATAGTATCCACAAAAAAGTAAGAAATTGATCGCTATGCAAGTGATTGAATTCTAATTCGAAACCTTTTTTGTCGTAATATTTTATCTTTTCAAGACATTTTTCTAATCTGTAGAGGCTTTTCGAAAAAGTACTGCTCGCTATTTTGAAATCCTGCCCATCAGGGAATAAGTGATTAACTTGCTTGGTAACGTATTGGCGCAAGTTATGCTCTGATAGAGATAATTTCATTTTATTTTCGGTCCTTTAATAGGTTTCGATACATGTAGCTAAATACACAATCGACCGAAGTATCGGGTAAATCAAGCTGGCTTTTGTAAACAGCAGTTTTCTAGACTTGGCTTAGGAAGCCACTCTGCTGAGTAATTTTTTAGTATGATTATGGCTAGAATGCTTCAGCCTATTTCAATTAAGTGCCTCAGAGCAATGACTGCAGCTGGTTTAATGCCCATAAAAATTTCTGAGGGCATTAATTTAACTCCAAATTAATCATGAAGCTGTTAACTGCTGTCACTACTTGCTCCATGTCACCCTCGCTCATGCACGAATGTAAAGGAATGGAAACAATCTCAGCGCCAACGCGATCTGTTACATTGAGGGGTCCGCGTTTTGCATCTTTCAACAGAGAGAACCAATGCCCCGGCTGCCAGTGTATTCCAGTATCTACGCCTCGAGATGTCAAATGGTCTCGAAACCTATCTCTTTCAATAGCGGGTACTCTTAAGTAGTAGAGAAAGGGAACGACGTCATCGAAGTTAGTTGCTGGCGTACGTACCCAAGACAAGTTTTCGAAACATTGGTTATAGTATTTACAAGTTGAACGTCTTGAATTCGAAATTATATCCATCTTCGCTAATTGAGCATTTCCAATTGCTGCGTGCATGTTGGACATATGATATCTAAATCCAAGGCTGTTCATGTCATATGTCCACGCCCTTGTGTTTTGATACATAATCTCTGCAGGTTGTCCCATTCCGACTAGCCGCATTTCATGAAGCTTTTTGATGTCCTCATTATTTTTCACAACTAATATCCCACCGTCCAGACAGGTCATGGTTTTCACTGGATCAAAACTGAACATGGTCATGTCTGAGAAAGAGCCGACAGGTTTACCTTCAAAAGATGCCCCGAAAGAATGGGCAGCATCGTGGAGAACGCGAATATTATACTTTTGGGCTATTTCTTTAACTCTATTGTGGTCGCATAGTATACAATCGTAATCCATTACAATTATTGCTTTTGTTTTCGGATTTATTAATTCTTCTACTTTATCAAGGTCGAGATTCAGAGTTATATCATCAATATCGCACAACACAGGGATAGCTCCCACTGCGAGAATAGCTTGAAAATCTGCTGCATTATTGAACGAGGGAGTTATTACTTCGTCACCAGGTCCTATACCCATGGCTAATAAACCTAAATGCAGCGCAGCGTGCCCAGTTGATACAGCTATACACTGACGGTCTTCTAACTTTAGAAATTTGTAAATATTTTTCTCGAATTCGCCTACGTTTTTACCCATACCAAGCCAGCCTTCATCGAGCACACTCCTAGCCGCCTCTTTCTCTTCTTCGCCAATCAATGGTTTAAATACGGGTATCATTTATTTTCCTTTTTAGAACACTTCTAGGTAAGGTATAATAGTCACCAGTTTAGTACCCCATTTTCTGACATAGCAGAGCTGGTATTCTATTTCTGATCGCAAGTTCCAGGGCAATATGATTATGTAGTCTGGTTTAAATTTTTGAATTTGCTCAGGTGGTAGAATTTGGATGTGGCTGCCAGGCAAAAATTTAAACTGTTTAGATTTGGAATTTTCAAAAACACCACCTATGAGGTCTACATCGACACCAGAGAAATTTAAAAGGGTATTTCCTTTGGCAGCTGCGCCATAAGCCATTACATTTTTACCATCCCGTTTTTTTTTCGTAAGAAAATCCAGGAAATTCACTTTGACCTGTTCTGCATGTCTTTGAAAATTTCCGTACAACTTATTAGAATTTAAGCCAAATTCTTTTTCGTTAGCGACCAAGGCTTTTACACTATCTGACGTTGCTTCACTATCGTCGGCATGACAGCCAAAAATTCGCAAACTACCGCCATGTGTAGTGAGCTTCTCAACATCATAAATTCGCAACCCGGCTGACTGGAAAATTTTACTAACTGTTAATAGCGATAGGTAAGAAAAATGCTCATGGTAAACCGTATCAAATTGATTGTATTTGATAAGCTCCATCAAATGGGGAAATTCTAACGTGATTGTGCCCCCAGGCTTTAATGCAGCTTTGAGTCCGAAGGTGAAGTCGTTAATGTCTGGCACATGTGCATATACGTTATTTCCCACAATGAGGTCTGCTTGCCTGCCTTCCTCGGCCAGCTGTTTTCCAAGGTTTTCCCCAAAAAATTCGCGTAGGACTGGGACACCTAATTTCTCAGCGGCCGCTGCTGTGCTGTCAGTGGGCTCGATGCCAAGACATGGAACGCCCGATGCAACAAAGTTTTTAAGAAGGTAGCCATCATTTGATGCAACTTCAATTACAAAACTATTTTTGTTAAGATCAAGTTTCTTAGTTAGTTTCTGACTATAAGTTTTTGCGTGAGCAAGCCAACTACTCGATGTGCTGGAGAAGTAGGCGTAATTGGCATCGAAAAGTTCATCTGCCGCAACATAGTCTTCGGTTTGTACCAACCAGCAACTATTGCAAACCATGATTTTTAAGGGGAAGCATTTCTCCGGTTTAGAAAGATCAGCTGCTGTAAGATAGGCGTTAGAGGGCGGTGCGAACCCAAGGTCAAGAAATGTCTCAGTTAATGACGCTTTACAGTGACGGCAATTCATAATGTTATTCCGTGAAAATCTTCTTTAATGCGTGCGAGCTTGTCGTCGCGAAAAGATAAATCCGTTACGGGCAGTGGCCAATCTATCGCTAAAAGTGGATCTCGATAGTGCAGTCCACCTTCAGCCTCAGGAGAGAACGGGGCAGTGTGTAAGTATAGCAATTCGCTTTCCGCCTCAAGCACTTGAAAACCATGTGCAAAACCCTCTGGAATAACCATCATATACATGTTTGAGGAACTAAGCTTGGCTGCGTGCCAATGTAGGAATGTTGACGAGCCTTTGCGAAGGTCTACTGCCACATCCCACACTTCACCTTTGATGCAGCGCACAAACTTCATTTCTGCATGGGGAGATTTCTGAAAATGCATACCACGTAAGGCGCCAACCTTTGCGCTTCGAGAATGATTGATTTGAATTATTCTGCGATTTCCGATGAGGGGTGCTAATTGGTTTTCGCAATAGAGCCTTGAAAACGCACCTCGGGCATCTGTGATAGGACTAGTTTTTGCGACCATCAAATCAGAAATAGGGGTTGATAAAATTTTCAAGAGTTAGCCCATTCAATGTTGGCGTAGCTCGCATCAGCTACATAGCCAGCCAACTGCTGCCTACTAATAACATGTCCGTTTTGGAGCCATTGTTTGTACCAATCCACCGTTTTCTCTATTGTACAATCTATGTTCCAAACGGGTTGCCAATTTAAATTGTTATGTGCCTTATCACTATCTAAATGGAGTGAACTCGCTTCATGCGGTTGTGGACTTCCGGTTTCATGCCACCTAATGTTTGCCCAATTCTTATTTAACTTTCTGAGTACTTCCGACACCGCTTGATTACTTTCGGGCTCTGGGCCAAAATTCCAAGGCCCTGCTACATTTTGATAACCCCTCAACAGTTTTTTACCAAGCACCAAATAACCACCAAGAGGCTCCAACACGTGCTGCCACGGTCGAGTTGCATTTGGGGACCGAATTTCAAGAGATTTTTGTTCGCTGATAGCTCGGATTAAATCTGGAATAAGCCGATCTTCCGACCAGTCTCCGCCGCCAATCACGTTTCCTGCCCTGGCCGTTGCCAATAAGGCGCCAGCTTCGGCATCCAAAAACGCTCTGCGATAACTGGCGGCGACCAACTCTGATCCAGCTTTTGACGCGCTGTATGGATCATAGCCCCCAAGGCGATCATCCTCACGATAGCCTCTAGATAATCCATAGTTTTCATAACATTTATCCGTGGTAATTGCGACTATTGCTCGAACACTGGGTGTATGTCTGCATGCCTCTAATACATTAGCCGTCCCCATAACGTTTGTTGACCAAGTTTCGAGAGGGTCTCTATAAGAGCGCCTGACTAAAGGCTGGGCTGCCAGATGGAACACAATTTCAGGCTGAATATTTTTTATGATCTGTTTAACTGAAACGGCATCCCTTATGTCGCAACAACGATCATCGATCGTCAAATTTAGCAAATTCCAATGATTATGCTCAGTTTCTGGCGGCAGTGAAAGGCCGGTCACCTCCGCCCCAAGTTCAGACAACCACAGACTGAGCCAGCTACCCTTGAAGCCAGTGTGTCCCGTCACGAGGACCTTTTTACCGTCGTAGATACTGTCAAACAAATTTAAACCCCACACTTACATGACGCTATCTGTCCTGACCATAACTCTTCAAGATAATTTTTGTCTAGAAGAGTGTCCATAGCGTACCAAAAGCTCTTATGATGAAAAGCTTCTAACTGTCCACTTGTTGCAAGGTTATTAAGGGGGCCAGATTCCCAAATGGTTTGATCATCATCAATTAAATCTATAGTTTTTATGTTATACCTCCCTCACTCCAAAACCCGAAAGTTTTGGTGAGAGATGACGCGAAAGTTGTCTGAGACCTGACTTCGGAAATCCTTCCATTTTTTGGGAATTGTATTTCGTAAGAAGTGCAATATGGCGTTAGCGAACTGCTTTTGAGTGGGATATAAACGGTTGTGCGTGACATGGGCATGCAGGACGGCCCAGAGACGCTCAATCGGGTTAAGGTGGGGGCAATATGCTGGTAACTGGATCAGATGGATACGGCATTTCGGACGTGAGAGCCATTTTTTGACTGCCGCGCAGCGGTGGTAGGCCGCATTGTCCCAAATTACGTGGATAAGTGATTTGCTTGGGTTATTCGCCTCGATCTTTGCCAAAAGCTGTACCGCACTGTCTCCATCTACGGTCACAGGTTCGACGAAAGGCACATCGAAGTTTTCCAGGCACACGGCGCCATGGATGTTGACCCGGCCACGACCTGCGGTGGTTTTGACCGCCGGGTTCGAGCCCTTACGCACCCAGCCGA
>ENA-OQVM01005952-OQVM01005952.1-marine-metagenome-genome-assembly--contig:-NODE-5952-length-11390-cov-2.771413_pt1 | contig 11390 bp, 10 predicted proteins | sample MGYA00237776_ERZ505498 | MGnify/ENA primary metagenome ERZ505498 (study PRJEB26159, sample SAMN06265151) | marine metagenome | isolation source: Helgoland LTER site | place: Germany:Helgoland, sampling... | reverse complement strand
CCCCAAAACCCCAAAACCCCACCATCATGAATCCATCTGCTAATTTATTCCAATATACTAAGAACGATATATTGAATTTGCTATGAAATTTATGTGAAATATAGTAAATTGGGTTACGATAGCTTTTAAAGGACCATATCAGATCACATTTTCTCAATATCACCCTCTATAATAAATATTTACGTAATTGTCTTCTCTATTCACAATAATTTGATTGATTATTAAATGATTATATAAGGAAGGATATGGCTCATGATTAATAATTTTAAATCATAACACAACTAAACACATGAACTCACTTCAACTTGTTAAGAGAATCGCCTCTACCACCACCAAGAACACCTCCAGCTTCAAGGGCCTCGTCGGTATGACTAGTACTATGAGAAGCTTCAGCACCACTGCTCCAACTAATGACTGGGAAAACATTCCCAAGTTCAGCATCGAAGATTTCCTCGCAAACAAGGATAACTTCCAGATTGATGATTCCGTAATCTCAGCCTACATCAAAAAGGCTAGTAAATTGTCACTTATAAAGTTCCAATCATGTCGTCAACTCCTGATTGATGTTCTCTGGTAGAACAGATACCCGAGTCCTTTACCCATTTTGAATCTTGGCCGAGATAGTTCACCAAAATAGACTTAGTAATCAGCGTGATCAGGATAAATATACCCGCATGGAAACTCACTTTGCGATCAAGGGGGGTGTATTTGGGCCTCTCAAGATACGGGTTGTATCTATACATGAGAAACAACGCAACATATATCTTAGCGATATAGTCTACTGTGAGAAACCATGCTGGTTTGATAAACGACACTCCAATAATGGCAGAACCATAGAAGATATAGGTGAATAAGATAAACAAGTCAAATACTCTTTCTTGGTGTTTTAACGATGATTGTGAAGAGACCATATGTTATATGTGGACAAAATAATGTTTAGGATAATAAGACGTGTATATGAATGTAATTTTATTCTATACATGGTATATAACAGATGTCCCAACAACCAAACACCACTCAAATGGAGGCACAAATGAATTCTGAAATCTACCAGCGCAATCTTCCGTCCGCACCACTTCAGCCGTATCTGAACGTCCGTCCCGCATCCACGAAGTATTCCATCATGCCGGTTGTTGATCCCCGCAGACAGCTGAACGTCCCTCTTCAAGTAAATCCTACCTACAATATGGGAATGACATTTAACCCAGGCAATGCCACTGCTCCCTGGTCTGGATATGCTTCGCAAGTAAACACGGAGTCGGAGCTAAAAAACCAAATATTCGCCCTTCAACACTGTGATAGGAGCACATATGTGCCACAAAGCACAAGTGATTTGTATATGACTCCTGCCTGTTCTAACACGAAACCTGTCGCGCAGAATCATCCACTGTTGTTTACCAAACAGGAGTTCAGTAAGTGCGATCGAATGCCACAATACAATCACAACACATTGTTCAACACTCCGACGCGCGAGGAAACCCGCATGGCCGGTCTGAAGTAATGTGACGGTCTTCTATTATTCGCGAAGTATCTCATTGTTGTATCGCAAACAATGAGGTATAAAGAAAAATACAAAATACTTATATACTACACTACACCTTTCGTGAATGACATCTACTGATGACGCATTTATTAACGATGTCACATTACAGTATTTGACAAACAAGGAATTCGCATCCAGAGCCAACAAGCACTTGGCTACCACCGATCCGAAAGTCAAGTCGAAGGAAAAGAGGTTTTACAAGAAGCGTATCCTGGGATTGACCAAATGTCTATTGTACGATACGGTTCCGGAGGATTCGGATATCGACGTAGACAAGCTTCCGCCCGATATTTCATTGATGTTTTCAGCCTACTTAAAAATATGCATTGACTATTTTAAGGCGTTAGATAGGACGGATATTTTACAGGGAGAATATGAAGGAATCGCTCCGCGTTCCCCTCCTGTGCACGATATGTCGGATACGCACAATGATTGTCAATTGGAATCCGACGAGAGATTTCTGAAGAGTGTTTATGTACGACCCACCAATACGTTGGACAACTTCGTTCAAAAAACATTGGTTAAGAAGGAGAAGAAGGAGTATCCGCGTAAAAAAAATATCAATCTCGCCGACCCATTGTTGAAGAATAAAGGTGTGAGCAAAAAGAAAAATATAGACACAAAGTATGAAGGGGCAACAGAAACCAAAATCAAAAACAAAGACAACCATAAGGACAAACACAAAAAAAAGGACAAAAACAAGGACAACCGCAAAAACAAGGAAAAGGGCGAGCAAGGACAGGAGGGAGACAAAGAAATTGAGATGTAGTCCCAATCCGAATAACGACACGAAGGACTTTACGTGCTATACAGAGGAAGACCTATACAAGTTGCGGGGTTTGTGGAATATCCGCCACCCAGACGACCCAATTGAAGGCAAGAATATAGCGGATATATGGGGTTCTCTCCAGGACAAACTGAAGAATGTGTGTGACAAGGAATCGTGTTGGTTGAAACAGAGTTTTGTGAACAAGTCCGACCGTAATGATCTGTTACATGCGTTCGCTCCCGTCGCACCAGCAAGCTGGAAGAAAAAACCAAACGAGTGGCTGTCCAGCACGGAAATCATTGATGTGATGCGTCAGTACGAGAAGGCGTACAAGTGCTTTGTCTTCATGGGTCCCAGTCCCATAGATTATGATACGCGAAAACTGTATGGAGAGTGTATATGGCAGGAGCTGTGTCAGTTTAACCTGAAGGAGCAGATTGATCGTGGTAAAAAGAAGATTGGTATTATTTTCAATTTAGATCCCCACTACAAACCTGGATCGCACTGGGTGAGTTTGTTTATCAACGTCAAGAGGAAACAGATTTACTACTTTGACAGCGCCGGCGAACCGATTCCGCCTGGAATTAAGAAGTTTGCGGATGAAGTCACGAAACAAGGAAGTGTGATGGGGGTAAAGTTTAATTTTGATCAGAATTATCCAGTAGAACACCAATATGGAAATACGTAGTGCGGAATTTACTCCCTTTACTTTATCGTGCATATGCTGGAAGACAAGATAAACAGCCATTACCTGAAGACGCATATACTGAAAGACGCGTATATAGAGAAGTTTCGTAAAATATACTTCAACGAAGACAAACTTGTGTGAGTGTGAGTAACCGCCACGAACGGTATAAGAATGTCTCCCGTAGAATACTATACTGTACAGGTCTGTTTCATATGTCAAATATAAAGGAGTTGCCGCTTGAAATCAGTCGTCACATATTCGAGTTTTTGCCAAAGTATCAGTGTAGATATTGTAGTAGTTATTTGCCACCAATAAACAACCGATTTTGCGACAATGTATGTTTCACCATATATAGCCGAAATTTCTGGGGACCGTGTTATGCGTGTGTCGCCGACATGAGGTATTTTTTCGGACTCTTTGTCGTGGGTGTATTGGTGTATTCTGGGCTGATAGGTGTATCTACCTCAATGTACCCCACATACCCAACCATTGAACTTTAACATGAGATAAGCATATAAATACTATATGCTTATTTATATATTTATGGCAGAAAAATTTCTTAGCAAAGACAACACGGATGTTTTGTGGGAAGTATTGGCCGACGATGACTCTGTTCCCAAGACAAAGGAGACCCAGGAGACGTTTGTATGGCTTTTGCCGAGGTTTCACGCAAAACATAGTGCATCGACCGATGATTTGATGGGTATGAACAAGATGTTTATTAGCACCATAATGGATGAATTGGAGAACGCGAAATCGTTGTCTGGGCCTGGCAAGAATAGCCCAGACAAGGTGTTGATTACATCGGAAGACCTGAAATCGGAACGCATATCCGAATTCGACAAAAAACTGAAGAAACAAGAGGATGATTTTCGCAATACCATTTCTCGTCCCGTTCCCGAAGAACCGACATTCAAGGATACACTTGATGATGCTCCGCTTGGCGACGTGACCATGGTGATTGAGCGTATGATGCGTGAACGAAATTTAGACATAAGCAAGATTCAAAAAAACCATGACGTGAAACAGGCAGAACAATGGTTGTCGTCGACAAATCCGACGATCGGGAACGACGCAAAGAAGAAGACCGACGAGGAAATTAAACTCATAACAATTGAAAAGGACGAACTGGGCATATCTGTTCCAAGCGAACCGCTTGATGGTGAACCCAAACACGTTTCCTGGGGCGAAGACCTCACGATCAACATTTCGTCGACGCCCCCTGCTCCTGAACCGCAGTCTGGTTCATCCTCCATATTTTCCAAACTAAAGGCTGTTTCGGTAAAGACGTCGGACAACGTTCCCTCTGACCAGTCAGCGTACCCATCCCCATTGATGGAGGATATGTCGGTTCCATCCCTCATCAACCAAGACATGTCGTCGATTGATACGACCGACGTGAGCCGTCTCTATGCTTATGTTACAGAGAGGTTTGACAGACTGGAAAAGCTCATCATGAATACGGGTCGCAACATGTAAGCAATCCGTTCGTTATCCATCACATGAATGTTCATGTCATGAATTCGATGTTAGATATCATATATTAGATATATGGAACAACCTCAAACTGTCCATCCTGAAGCACCTTCATCCTCTTTAGTGGCGTGGGTTGTCTGTTGGTCTTACTTGCTCGTTCGTATGCTTTAGCATCATATAATATATACTCGTTGTTTTTCACCCTCCTTGCTGCGTATTTTTTGCCACTGATGGTGACTGGCTCTGCCTTCCACGTTGCCTTGTCTTCATTTAGTGTGGTTATCACGTCGTCTTCGTCCTTTTCTATGTCGGGATTGTAGACGAAGGAATTGTTGGAAGGCTCGCCAAAAGTGAGGCACTGGAGCCCTTCTTTGTCGTTCTTTTCCTCGTATATTGCGCAGTCGATGGACGCCTCCTTGACGGCCACGGTAAGTTGCGTATTGATTTCCTCCTTGATCATGGAAATCTCGTACAAGTACTCGTCGCTGGTCAGTGGAATGGACGGGTCCTTTTTACTCCCGTCTTTCAGTTTCAGGTCCTTGGCGTCGTCTCCTTCGACCTGTTCACGCGTGAAGGTCATGAGATACACAAACACCTCGACTGTCTGATACTGCTCCTCCAAATCCTTGTGACTACAAATTCTCCGGGCACGACCAATCACCTGCTCGGTGCGCACAGGATGCCAGTAGGGTTCCACTACATGAACGTATCTGGTATTGCGCAGATTGATTCCCTCGGATCCAGAGGAGGAGATCATGAACACCTTGATGATTTCGCCCATGTTGTTGTTGTTGGCGATCGCCCGAAGCTTGTTGGCGATGTTCACTGGAATATCGTCCCAGAACCCGTTGTATATTTTCAAAATAAGTTTCTTCTCCTCGTCGCTTTCTGTGCCGGTGTAAAGAGCAAATGTGGGTTTTCCCAGGTCCTTTTCGGGAATGTCGATGTCCCATCCGTTCTCGGACGTCTTCTTCACGCGAAATCTGGCAAATCCGTTGGCCTCCAGCGTCATGGAAAGAAGCTCGATGCCTTCCAGGGTGCGGAACTGGCTGTATACCAGGTGAAGCCCCTCGTACTCGGGTTCCTGTAGATTTTCCAGAATGGTGAGGAACTTGGGACTGTATTTCTCCAGTCCGTCCTTGGAGAGGTATTCTCCTGCGTTGGAACGTATCTCCTCGATGGCCTCCTGGATGCGTTCGCTGTATTTCTTGTCGGCTACGGCACCAATGGCCTCGTCGCCCTCGACCTCGCCCTCCTTCTCGTCGTTCAAATCGACGCCGCGGGTCTTTTCGCGCGCCTTCTTCAACAACTCCTCCTGGGACTTGCTTCCTTTGTCGTCGTCCTCGCCAACGACCATTTTCTTGTCGTCGCGAGGCATGGGGCGACCGGGTTCGGGGGGCATGACAAAGTTGCAAAAGAGACGCGAGAAGATGCGGTAGGTGGAAGTGGCCTCCGTATAGACGCCGTCCTTGTCGAACTTCCCCTTCTTCGTCTTGGACGACTTCTCGGATTTCCTTTCCGTGGAACGTGCCTCCTCGTAAATTTTGAACTGGTAGTTGCTCATGGGTACCTTGATTACGTGGTAGTATTCGGGCGTTTTCTCGTAGCGAGGCATCAGCCCCTCTTGCGGACTCCGGTAGTAGGACGTGAGTCCGATAATGCGCCGCTTAAACACGTTCGCGTTCGTCATGGTTCTGGTGTTCGGATCGATGAATTTATTCACAAATGGCTCCAGTTTGTCTGGGAGTGCCTTGTAGTTGTGGACCTTGATGAGTTTCTGGTTGACCTCGATGTCCTGGTTGCCCAGGAGCTCAATGATTTTCCTTTCAAACGCTTCGTCGCTGACAAAGTTTGTATCAAACTCGCTCTCGCCGTCATTGTTTCGCGTCTGGTTGCTCACACCGTGATATCCGGTATTTACCTTCACCTTGTTTCTGAACCCGAATGGGTTGCGTGTGATCATGATCTTCTTGGCGGACGGCGAGTACTCCAGGTAGTCCAGGATCTTCTCGTTCGCCAGCATTTTCTGGAGGGTTTCTGTGGTGACCTTTTTGGACGTTTTGATGGTCACTGGAATCTCCCATGTTTTGATGTATCCGCGCAAGATGTTGAACAGGATACCAAGCTCGTTGGGGTAGTTGATAATGGGGGTTCCGCTCAGCAGCACCACACGCATGTTTTTGGCGCTCAGCAGGAACTCGTAGAGCTTGAGGGACATGGCATTGTGTATTTTTTCCTTTTCCCCGCGATTGTCCACCGCAATCGGTCTTTCTTTGTCGATTCTGTTGACAATGCGACTGATGAAGTTGTGGGCTTCGTCGATGATCACCACCTTGTTGTCGAAGGGATTGGTCTCGTAGTTGTCGCTCAGCTCTTTGAGTCGATTGGGGCGAAGCCCATTGTAGGGAATGAACTTGTATTTGGTGAAGATCATTTCGTTGAGCTGGTCGTCCAGACTCTTCATGTCCACGGAGCTAAGCGAGTTGGGTTCCTTGGCCACATCCATGAGCCACGCACCCTTCTTTCTGCGAATGTATTCAATGGGCAGACTGAGGGCGCTTGACAAGGTTTCGAACACCTCGGGGTCGGAGATCCACTCCCAGAACTGTTTTTTCTTGTACATGAAGTCGCCACACTTTTTGAGTTCCTCAATGTAGTTCTCGCGGAGGGATTTGGGGGTCATCACAATGACCTGGCGTTTGGACTTCATTCCCTCGGCGATGGCGATACTTGCACAAGATTTGCCAGCACCCAAACCATGATACAAGAGCAGTCCACGGTAAGGAGTGTATAGATTCATATAGTCCCTCACAATTTTCTGATGGGTCAAAAGAGAGAAGGACTCGGTGTTGCGCATGGTGTCGCACGTCACCAATTTCTCTGCGTCCTCCAGCTCTTCTTTGTATTGCTGAAACATGGCATTGACAAAATTAACGAAGATCTTGCGGTTGTTCATGTAGTAGCTGTCGATGCGGATCTTGACGGGGGGCTCTTTGCGGGGCAGCCGTTTTGCGACCTGTTTTCCCGACACGTCCTCCCACTCTTTGGGGTTCATGTCCACCACCCCCTTCAGTTTGGTGTCCGCCTTGGGTGTGCGACGTTTCCTCTTGTCTCGACCCCGCTTCTCAAGTTCTTCTTCTGTTAGTTCCACAGTGTCATCGACCTCTACCTCAGTTCCATCCCTCTTTGTTATCTTCGGGATGTCTTCGTCGTCCTCCACGATAACGAGCTTTTTCTTGGTAAGTTTTCGAATTTTCTTCTGGACAGGGGCGATGGGTTGTGTCGTCTCGAATGTCATCGACACCTCTTCTTCGATGGCCGGACGGCTTATCTTCACCTTCGCAAGTTTTGTTTGTTTTAGACGATCCGTTAGGTCCTGAATGTCGTAGTCGCGGTTCTTCTTTCTGGCGTCGCGCACAGTGACACCTTTTATATCGGTTCCCTCTTTCGGACTTTTAAGCACCACCTCCACTGGTTGATGTGGCGAGACCATGGGTTTGGTCATTAATTTATTCTTTACTAAACTATCCATTGTGTATATAAACTAGGTATATAAAAACGTGTACATATGTATCGCAAACATTTACATGGCGACCGACCAATCCATCAAACAACCTATTTGGAATACTTCTCGATTACCTGGATAGTTTGGTCGCACGCCTCCTGCTCTGCCTTGCGTTTGATTTTATGCGTTGCTTCTCCGAAAAACACGAACGCCTTTCCATCGTTTCCCTGAATAGCCTCTTGGATGGCGCTGAACGTTTTTAGCTGGGAAAATCGGGTAGCCGTCTTCCATTTCATTTCGTGGATGGATTGACCAACACACAAGAAGACACCCATTCGATACCCTCGTTCTGGGTCATGCTCGAGCTCAATGTAGTGAGGCGTCACCTTGAACTCTTTTTGGATCTTCACCTGGAGGATGTTTTTGTAGTTGTCGTCGTTCTGGATAAGCTCGATCCAGTTGATGTGCTTCTCGAAAATGTTCTCGATGAACTTCTGGACCATCTGGAACCCAGGGCCGGTCACAAACATGTCCTGGAACCACCCATCCTCGTCCTTGACCACTCGTTTGTTAAAGTCCAGGAACAGTGCCCCTAAAAAGGACTCGAAGAGGCAGCCGAGCTTCTTCAGGTTGGTGCGGATCTTCTTTTCCTCAGCATGTTTCGACAGAACGAGCCACTTGTGTAGCCCCATCTCGTAAGCAATGCGACCAATCGCCTCATTCTTCACGATCGCAATCTTCTTTTCGGTCATGAATCCTTCATTCTCCTTGGGGAATCGGCGATACAAGTAGTATTTGGTCACCAGCTCGAGGAGTCCGTCTCCCAGAAACTCGAGGCGTTCGTTGGACTTGGTCTTGAGCGCCATACAGTCCTCGGGTTTCGGAACAATGGTGATGTTCTGCTGCACGTTTTCGAAAGCAGGGCGTTTCGTATAGGACCGGTGGACGAACGCGCGTTTGTAGAGTTCCATGTTCACCACACAGGGTGGCACGCCATATTTCTTGAGAATAGATTGAACATCATTCAATGTAATCTCAACAATGAGGGGGTTATACGGGTCGAACACCAACCCGTCTTCCTCGCGCACAATATCGTCGTCGTGTAAAACAGCTTTCTCGTCCATATCTCTTACCTTATATGGTGTCATATACATATACCTTTAAGCCGTTTATTATAAGCATATTCACTGGACATCCAAGTACTTAATGATGTTGGCAACGCACGATTTGTTGAGTTTCCTGGGTTTTCCGGAGGAGGCGGTCACCTCGATGCCTTTGAAACAGGCCTCGCCATGTTCTTGTATGTCTGCGATAAGATTGACGATGGATTTGAAGTGGGCGATGATGGCGATGGCTGCGGCGGCACCCACGCCAGGAACCTGGCAGAGCATGATTTCGCCTATATTTTGCGGAGTGACGTTTTCCTTCTTGGTGCTCTTTACCACGCTCACGTAGTCGGTGTCTTGACCAGTCGGAAGAGAACCAGTCGTCTCCTTGTAATACCGTTCCTTTTTCGATTTGGCTAAGTATTTGATACTGTTTACGAGAAACTCGGCGGTTTCCGCGATGTTGGTGGTTTTCCACACAGAGAATCCCTGAAAATGGTTGAGCGAAAACACGGACGATAGTAGAGTGGTTTTGTCCATTCTCGCATAGTTCATGTTACCTTCTACCAAATACATGACGTTGTGGTTGTGGATGCTGTGTCCGTCGAGCCGGTATGACTGTTCTTTGTATCGTCCGTCCTTAATACTGGCAGCCAGATCGGATACTTTTTTTCTCTCTATGATCAACAACTCCTCGTCGTCTTGGGTGAACACGATGTCCCCGACAGAGAGTGATCCGGTCTCCACCACTATGTTTGAAATGTCTCCGAGCTTTTCCTTCACAAGCGGGATGAGGTCGTGTTCGCGACAATCTATTTTTACGTGAAACGTGGAGAGAGGTTTTGATTTTGAACTCGGTGACGAGATTACCTGTTTCTCATTTCCACTTTCATTTTCATTTTCATTTCCATTTTCATTCCCAATCCCTGTATCCATTACTAGAAATACATAGTCCCTATCTTTAATAACTTATAACAAGTATAAGTTATTAAATGTCGCTCGATAATATGTGTAAATAGGTTGACAATAGATTGTCAAATTAGAACATGCCGCGAGCAGCCATTCTGGCGACAGACTGCGAGGGGTTGCTGAAGTTACCCACACACTTGAGTCCGAACATGGTGTTCATGTCTCTGTTGTTGCAGCTGTTGGCTCCGCAAAATCTGCGGCTCTGACGCTGACTGATACCGCCGGTTCCGACACTGCCGATGCCTCCCATAAGTCCTCCCTTCTTGTTTCCTCCACAGTTAGCTCTGTTGGTGATGCTTGCCGCGTTGCGCGCTGCTTTTCCTCCACTCATGTATACCATGGTTATACAATACAAACAGATAAAAAAAGAAGCCGTCAATACAAATGAATGGGGTAAAAGGTCGAAAATAAAGGGTAGTTGTACTACATGATGTATGTTACTGCCGATTCACCTAAACACGAGGGGTTGGTGGGACCGAAGATATCTCTAAAACCGCACCAATTGGCTATGTTGCAGCGATGTAAGGAGATTGAATCCTTAAGTCATGGATACGGTATCATGTCCGACAAACCAGGAGCAGGAAAAACATACGTGATTCTCTCCTTGCTATTCGCCGACGCCGCACTTCCTGAACCCAAAGGGACCAACATCATTGTGGTCCCGCTAAACATATACACTCAGTGGAACCAGGCAATCGAGGCGTTCGGAGGAGACTTGACGGTGACCCGCTACATTTCCTACGAACAGATTACCGAATTGTATTTTACAACTACGTTGGAGCAGTCGGATATTATCCTGACTACTTCGGTGTATTACAACGTGGTGGCAGATTCCCTCAAAGCCGCGGACATTCGGGTCAAGCGCGTGTTCGTCGACGAAATCGACAGCGTCGACGCCATTCTCACCAAAAAGATGGAATGCGGCACGTTTTGGATGATTTCCGCGTCCTACATACAAACACGGATCGGCGAACTGTCCAACGTATTTGATTTTGCAGAAGAAGAGTCCGTTACATGTAAATGCGAAGACGCCTTCGTAGACGCGTCGTTTGGTTTAGACCAACCTAAAACGAACAATCACGTGTGTCGCTCGTCCCTGGCCAATTTGATGCTGAAAGACGTATTGGACGACAAAGAGCTGAAAGCGGTACATGCGTCCGATTTTTCGTCTATTGTGCGATACCATTACACAAGGGTAGCGCAAAATGAGAAGGAGGCGGTGTTGTTTATATTAAAGGACATGGCCATGTCTATTGACGCGGAGAAATTAAGTCTTGCTGACTACCAGCGAACAGGTCGCATGTTGTCTGAACTGGAAGAAGTGAACCGCCGAG
>ENA-OQVM01005951-OQVM01005951.1-marine-metagenome-genome-assembly--contig:-NODE-5951-length-11392-cov-2.866460_pt1 | contig 11392 bp, 10 predicted proteins | sample MGYA00237776_ERZ505498 | MGnify/ENA primary metagenome ERZ505498 (study PRJEB26159, sample SAMN06265151) | marine metagenome | isolation source: Helgoland LTER site | place: Germany:Helgoland, sampling... | reverse complement strand
CGGCTAAATGTCAGCCAAGCAAAGCTTAGCAGGCGGATTACGTCGCTTGAACAAGCACTGGATTGCAAGCTGTTTAATCGTAGTACCGGGGGCTGTGTTCTGACCAAGAACGGGACCATGTTGTTTGAAACGGCCGAGCGGATAGAGGCTGAGTTTTCGAATGCGGCAACACAAATCCGCAGTCCGCAAAGCACGGTGTCCGGCACGGTGCGCATCGGGGCACCTGACGGGTTTGGCGTGGCGTTTCTATCGCGGCACCTGCACCATCTGACAGCAGCGCATCCTGATCTAGACGTCCAACTGGTGCCAACGCCGCGCAACTTTTCGTTGTCGCAACGCGAGGCAGACATCGCAGTCATGATTGGCCGGCCCGAAAAGGGGCGTCTGCGTGCGCGCAAACTCGTCGATTATTCATTGGGGCTCTATGCCTCCAAGGCCTATTTTGAAGATATGCCGCGCCCTGCGTCCGTAGACCAGTTATCGGTACACCGTCTGGTTGGGTATGTCGAAGACCTGATTTTCGCTTCAGCGCTTCATTATACGACCGAGTTTTCGCGTGACTGGCAGTCCAAGATACAGATTTCCAGTGCCTTAGGGCAGTTCGAGGCTGTCAAGTCAGGGGCGGGCGTCGGTGTGTTGCATGACTTTATGGCATCAAACGATGACGCTTTGGTGCGCTTGTTTCCACAAAATTCTATTTATCGCAGTTATTACACCGTCTGGCACGAAAGCATGAAGAACACCCGGCGTGTCGCTGTCGTCACCGAATTCTTGAACCAAATCACACAGGCCAACAGCGCTATGTTTCGCCCTGATTTTACAGATGCCTACATCAATCCCCAAACATGATCCGCAATCGCCAGTGACGATGTCAGACCAGGTGATTCAATGCCGAATAGCTGAACCAACCCAGGCACAGCATGATCGTTTGGACCCACAATCATAAAATCGGCCAAAGGCGCGCCCGGCTCGCTGATCCTGGGTCGGATGCCGCAAGTGTCAGGCTGCAAGGCGCCATCAGGTAGGTCAGGCCAGAACTTGCGAATTGCGCCCTCGAATTCATCAACGGGCGTGTTATGCTGGTAATCAATCTGCGGTGGATCAAGATAGGATGTGCTTGGGCCAAATCGCACTTGTCCTGAGGTATCGAGAATTGAATGAACCCCCAACGAAGCGGCATTCGGGCTTGGATAGATCAGCCGCTCAAACGGGGGTTTTCCCGACTTCAATGAAAAGTATTCAGCCTTTACAAAGTTTTGCAGAGGAATCTTTAAGTGGTCATAGCCCATCGTTTGACGTGCCACATCCCACGCACCCAGCCCTGCGGCGTTGATAAGATTTGAACAGGTCATTGTCGTGCGATCCGCATCGTCAATCGCCAGATCGAACCCGTTTTCAATAACGCGAACAGACGCAAGACGCGCGCGATAGGCGAACATCGCGCCGCTGGTTTCGGCCTCTCCCAGCAGGGCATTCATGTAGGCCGGTGCATCCACAACACCGGTGGACGGCGACAAAATGGCACCGTGGCACTGCAAGTTCGGTTCAAGAGACATCGCATCTGCGGCACTGATCACCCGAAGATCATCCACGCCATTATGGTGACCGCGATTACATAAGGATTGAAGCCCCGCCAGTTGATCTGCCTCGGTCGCAACAATGAGTTTCTCACAATTTTCATGATCAACGCGGCGCGTTTTGCAGAAGTCATACAACTGCTTGCGGCCTTGCACGCACAACTTCGCCTTAAGTGATCCCGCCGCATAATAGATTCCTGCATGAATAACCTGCGAGTTTCTAGCGCTTGTATGATGGTGACCAGAATCTTCGGCCTCTAGTACCAAAACCTCATGCCCTTGGCGCGCAAATTTTCGCGCAATCGCAAGCCCAACAACACCACTACCGACAACGACTGTTTGAACGTGGTTCTCAGCCAATTGAGGCCCCTTTCGGTGCGGGCAATCCTTCAATCACCACATTGACGCAAGCCACTTTGCCACTGTTCACCGCACGATCCAATGCGCCGTCCAATTCGGCAAGGTTGGTCACATATTCACTAAAACCTCCAAGAGCCTGAGCAGCCTCATCATAACGCGCATCGCTCAATTCACACCCAATTTGTCTGTCCGGGCCGTAGTCGCGCATTTGGATCTGGTGTTCCGCGTTCCATCTTTGATCGTTGCCAATCACGACGACAAAGGGCGTATTGGTGCGTGCGGCAGTCTCAAACTCGGCAAGGTGGAAGCCCACGGTGCCGTCACCCATCAGGGCAAACACCGTTGCATCAGGCTCGGCCAGTCTAGCACCGAGACCATAACAAATCCCGCCGCCAATTGTACCGGAAATCCCGTTAATGATCCGCTTGTCAGCCTGTGTTGACGCTTGCGCCCATTGTCCGAATTCGCCCCCATCACACACAATCACAGATTTCGCGACCTTGTTGAGCTGTCGCTGAACCGCTGCGCACAGCTGCGCTGGCGTTATCTTACCGCTCTCGGCGTGGTCCGTATTCGATCCCGTGCGCACCTCAATTAACGCGGCAACTTGCGCTGGCCATTCGGACGGCCTCGCATGATCTTGAGCCGAAGCAATCAGATCATCAATAATATCGCGCGGATCAGCGGCAAGGCATGCGGCCAAACGTTTGCCTAAATGCAAATGCGCGCGGCTGCGTTCGTCTGCATCAGGCTCAACGACGATCCACCTACAAGTCGCGGAAAACGGACCGCATGCGCCAAAAGCCACTGTGAAATCGATCCTCTTACCAAGGGCCACAACTACATCGGCTTGCCCCAGCGCTTGCGCAAAATTACCGAGTGCAGGGTCGTTCAGCCCCCTCGGGCTTTCCATCGCCACCAATGGGACGCCGAAAGCCGCGCTCAAAGCGTCAAGGCGGCATTTGCTGCGTGTGTCGTTTAACGCGGGCCCGCAAATGATCAACGGGCGTTTGGCTACGGCCAATGTCTGCGCAATCAATCGGATATCACCAAGAGCAAGCGGTGCCCGTTCGCGTGCGCATGCGTTTGCACCCGGGACAGAACCACCTGTTGCGTCGCCGTCAACCAGATCAAAGGGCAGCGCCATATGAACCGGCCCTTGTCGACCGGATTTGGCCGTTCGAATGGCGCGTGCAGTATCGCTTCCAAGATCGTCGGGGCGCTTGGGTCGAAACGACAGCTTGGTCACGGGTCCAGTCATCGAAACCTGATCCAGTTCTTGAAACGCGCCGCACCCGTCTTGATCCCTTGGCGCATCGCCTGTCAAAAGTAAGACAGGTGTCTGGGATTCAAAACAGGTGAACAAAGCGCCAAGCGTGTTCGCGACCCCTGCCCCCGCAGTGACCAGTGCAACGGCCACTTCGCCCGTCAACTGCGCATAGCTTTCGGCCATGAAAACGGCAGCCGCTTCATGGCGGGTATGAATGATTTCTATCTTTTCCTCTAAACAAGCTTCGTAAATGGGCATGATCTGATTGCCCGAAAGCGGGAAAATTCTTTTCACACCCGCCGCTGCTAACGTTTGCACGAGTAGGTCTGCACCCCACATCCACGCTCTCCATTGTCTTATGTACTATCGAAAACCGAGTGGCCCGCTTGGTGACCCACTCCGTCTTAGAACCCAAGTCTCATTCCAAATCACTACTTATGACAGGGCCACGCGTCGCTTTGATGCCTGCGCGAATAATCGCAATGACTGTGATACAGGTCAGCCCCCAGAAGAACCAAGTGATTGGACCACGGAACAAGATCAAGGGTGAGCTGCCGCTCATCAACATTGATTGACGGAAGTTGTCCTCCAACAATGGCCCAAGAATGAACGCGATCAAAAAAGGCGCCGCTGGAATATCGTAGCGCACCATCATGTAACCGACCCAACCCATCGCAAACATGACGCCTACGTCGAACAGGTTGTTGTTCACCGCATAAACACCATAAATGCACAGAACGAGGACGGCAGGAAACAGCACACCTCTAGGGATGTCAGCGACATATTTGAACCCGCGGATTGCTACAGAACCAATCAAAAACAAGAAAACAGAGCTGACGATAAGTCCGATGAACAAACCATAAATGATATCAGCATTCAGGATGAACATCATCGGACCGGGCTGCAGTCCGTGGATCATGAAAGCCCCCATAATGATGGCTGTTATAACATCGCCCGGTACGCCAAGTGCCAGCAGCGGGATGAGCGTCGCGCCTGCGACGCCATTATTGCCTGCCTCTGCTGCGGCAACACCTTCAAGTTCGCCCTTGCCGAAGTTGTCCTTGTTCTTTGATTTCCGCCGTGCTTCGGAATACGACAAGAATGCAGAGGGGGCTGCACCGATGCCAGGAATTGACCCCAAGAACACCCCGATAAAACTGCCGCGTACAATAGATCTGAAGCTGTCTTTGTATTCCTGAAAGGTGACCCAATTTTTGCCTAACGTACGGGTTTTCCCATCATGCGCTTTGGGGTTCCACACCATCCCGACGATCTCAGGGATCGCAAACAGGCCGATAAGAACAGCTATGAAGTTCAAACCGCCCATCATGTTGGAGTTGCCAAAGGTAAATCTGTTTGTGCCATAAACAAGGTCGAGCCCGATTGTAGCCAGCATCAACCCAAGGAGGGCGGACAGCGCGCCGCGCAACAGACTATTGCCAGAAACACCAGCAATGATCGTGAGTGAAAACAGGATCAGCGCAAAAAACTCGGGTGGACCAAAGTTAAGCGCGAATGACGCAAGCCAACCGGCAAACAAAATCAACGCGAGGTTGGAAATTAAATCGGCCGTACACGACGCCCAAAGGGCCATGCCCAAAGCTTTGCCCGCCTTGCCCTGCTCGGCCAGCGGATACCCATCAAGGACGGTTGCAGATGACGCAGGGGTTCCGGGTGTTTTGATCAAGATCGCAGGAATCGAGCCGCCAAAGATACCACCTTTGTAGACCCCCAATAGCAACAAGATCCCGGTAATTGGAGACATCGCAAAAGTAAAAGGCAATGTTAGCGCGACGGCCATTGTGGCCGACATGCCGGGGATTGCACCACCGACAACACCGATGGCCACACCTACGCCAAGTGCCAGAAAGCTCTCTATGTTGGCGACAAGCGAGAGCCCCGCCAGTAGGCTATCAAGAAAACTCATGGCAACCTCACAAATTGACCTTGCGGGATGGCGACACCGGCCACATGCGCGAAAAAGAAATACAATACGAGCGGCACGACAACAGCGCAAACAAGCGCTGTAATCGGATGACTGGTACGGACCAATAATGCAGTTGCTGTAAAGGCAAGCATGCAAGTCCAGACCAAACCAAGCCGCGGCATCGCGTAGACCGTCACCAGCATAATGATCGCGATCCCAAGCAAGCGGAGATACGCCTTTGGGATGTCATCGACGTCTGGTTCTGGCTCGGTTTGCGGCTTTGGGGCCCGAAGGCCTGCCGCGACAAGACCAACGCCAGTCAAACCGCAGAACCCTGCGATGGCATAAGGCCAAAAGAGCGGTGACAGTACGATGTTTCGCACGTTGCTGGGTGCGGACACCAAATTCGGTATTGCGATGAAAATGAACAAGGCCGAAGCAACAAGTGCCCCGAAGCCAAGACGAAGCTGGATATCACGGTCGCTCATGTTGGTCCCCACGTATTGAAATGACGGCAACGCATGCGTGCCCTGCCGTCATTTTTTGCATGTTTTATGTTGGGTTAACCTTCGATGCGCATGCCAAGCTTGTCGACCAGCGCGCGGAACGTGTTGTACTGTGCATCAATGAATGCATTGGCTTCTTCGGGCGACATCAACTCGATGACAGACCCACGTGCTTCCATGGTGGTGCGGAATGTCTCATCTTCTGTCGCGACAGCCATCCATTCGCCCCACTTTACAGCGACGTCGTCTGGCAGATCATCGGGTCCAGCAATGCCGGTCCAGCCAACAAGTTGCGCTAGTGCAGGTTTGCCCACATCAGCGGATGTCGGGGCATCGAACCCTGCGACAGGCTCTGCGGTCGTCACCAACAACGGAACAAGCTGGTCATTGGCAATAAATCCGGCCAACGCAGATGAGTTTGTGCACAGAAACGTCACGGTGCCGTTCAACAACGCAGTTGCGGCTGCACCACCACCCTGCTGGGGAATATGCGTGACTGTTTCCAGCGGATTTTCGACACCGTATTCATCCAGAACCATCGCAGCCGCAAGATGCGGCAATGATCCAACCCCTGAGGAGCTATATGTAACGCCGCCTTCGTTCGCCTTTGCAATCAGTTCGTCCATGCTGGTGATGCCAGAGCGTGGCGTCACGGCACAGGCCACCGGATTGATCTCATAAACCGTCACGAAACGGAAATCATCCAATGTATACGGCAGCGTCGCTTTCATGGCGGGGTTCACCGAGTGAGACCCAACACGTGCAAACAACATCGTGTAGCCATCTGCTATTGCGTTTTGCACAGTTACCGATCCAGTTGCACCGCCTGCACCTGTGACATTCGCCATCACAAGCGCCTGTCCAACTGCATCACCCAAGGGCTCTGCGATTGTGCGCGCGGAAATGTCTGTGGCGCCGCCTGCGCCATATGGAATGACCATGTTGATTGGGCGCTCTGGGTACTCTGCAAAAGCTGCAGTAGCGGTCACAGTCGCAAGAGCGGCACCAGCAAGTAGTGTGTTCAGTCGTGTCATTTCTATTCCTCCCTATATTTACGAACCTCGGTGTTGACGCAGTAAATATTTGCTCCATGTCTAAGTTCTTGACATTTACTATAGTAAGTACGTCTTATAAAATAACGCCAAATTCTTACATCTGGCGATAGCGTTGCTTACAATTAGAGAGGCTTTCATGACCGTTCGATTGCTCAAGACCCTTGTCGCTATTGATGAAAATGGCACTTTTAGCGCGGCAGCAGATTCTATCTTTATCACCCACGCGGCTGTCAGCCAGCAAATGAAAGTGCTTGAGGATCAATGGAATGTCAAAATATTTGACCGCTCTCATCGTACACCGCAGTTGACACCGGTTGGTCGTGCGCTTGTCGAAAAAGCGCGCATAGTTATTGCCGAGTACGACAACCTATTGCCTTCGGTCCTTGAGGATGACGGCTTAACCGGTGAGTTGATATTGGGTGCGGTTCCGACAACGCTGACTGGGTTGGTGCCACTGACCGTATCATCCTTAAAAGAGACATATCCAAAGCTGATCGTTCATATTCAGCCCGGCCTGACGAATGACTTGATGCTGCAACTTGAACGTGGACGCCTTGATGCCGCCATTCTGACGCAGCCGCCCCACATCCCGAAAGGCCAAGTCTGGAACGAGATCGCGAAAGAAGAGCTTCAACTTCTTGCAGCGCAAGACACTGTCTCTGACGACCCCATCGAGCTTTTGCGCGAGAACCCCTTTATCAGGTTCAGTCGCAATGCCGTTGTCGGGTCGATGATCGAAGCGTGGCTTCAAGACCAGAAAATCACCGTTGACGACACCATGGAACTGGAAGGCCTAGAGGCCATCTCGAGCATGGTATTGTGCAATATGGGGGTTGCAATCGCACCTCGTCGTTGCGTTCAAGTAATGCATCCATTGCCGCTGAAACGGCTGTCTCTTGGCCCGACCGCACCCCACCGTATACTCGGGGTCATTCATAGCCAAGACAGCGCAAAAACCCGCGCCATCGAAGAAGTTGTCTCCCGCCTTCGGCAAGCCGTTAAGGTCGGTGTGTTTACGTTGGACATGGATAAGATGGACCCTGAGAATGCCACTTGAATACTACTTTTTACTTGTCCTCGGCGCCGCATCTGGCGGGCTGATCAACGGATTAGCAGGCTTTGGAACCGCGCTTTTTGCACTAGGTTTTTGGTTGCAAATAATGTCACCCGCCCAAGCCGTTTCTATGGTTGTTGTGATGTCGGTCGCAAGTGGATCGCAAGGTGTTTGGCTTGTGCGAAAATCAATTGCCGATCAACCAAGACGGCTTGCACGGTTTTTCCTGCCTGCACTACCGGGTATCCCGTTGGGCGTTGCAGCCCTATCATTCGTGCCCGTCGAAGTGCTGAAGATCACAATCGCCGGCTTCATGTTGCTTTATGGTGGCTTCTTTTCGTTTCGCCGTGTTTTGACGAAATTTGAACGACCCACACCGATCGCAGATTGTTTTGTTGGATTTCTGGGTGGTCTAATGGGCGGTGCCGCATCATTGTCAGGGGCATTGCCAACGATGTGGTGTGCCATGCGTCCATGGCCCAAAGCCGAAACCCGCGCGGTCTTACAACCATTTAACGTCGCAGTGTTGGGGCTCACCCTGATCGTATTCGCGCTTAAGGGCGCTTATACATGGGACGTTCTCAAATTGATCGCCCTCGCGCTGCCAGTGACATTGGTGTTCGCCCAGATCGGCATCACCATTTTCAAACGCCTGAACGATGATCAATTTCGAAGATTGATCATCGCGCTAATGTTTGTGTCTGGACTAATTTTAATGCTGCGGGAACTATTCGCCTGACGCTATGGCACCGTAAAGAAAGGTGCCGGGACCAGCAGTTTGTTTTCGACATTCACCACCAAAGGCCGCATTTTCTTGGCGTAGCTTTGCCAAATCGGTGAGGCCAGCAACAGTTTGCGCCGCTCAAACCGATCATCAAGGCTGTCATAGCCCCACATGTGAACGATCTGATTAAGTGGCCCGATGTCGGTGAAATAGTAGCCGACCATTTTGCCCAAGATTTCCACCTGACATTCCATCGCTTCTTCCTCGTAAAGCTTTAGAAACACAGGCACTTGTCCGGCGTGTAATGTGTAAATGCGTTCGTCAACAAACATGAGGTTTCTCCATTTAGGTCATATTAAGTGTGATGGTGATTAGAGCAAAAATAGCGAGGATCGCAGTCAAAGCGCATATCAGGACGATGGCGCTAAACCCGACATCCCCCAGCTTTCTCAACGATGTCTTCATACCCAACGCTGCGATAGCGATCACAAGAAACCACCGCGACAAACCCAAGAGCGCGTCTTTTATCGGTTCTGGCACCAGACCATAGGATCCCATAACGACGAGCGCCGAAAACCCGATAACGAAAAACGGGATTGGCAAGCTGCGTTTCTGGCCTGGTTCCCGGGTCCCAACGAAAACAATCGACAGAACAAGAACGATGGGCACCAAAAACGCAACCCGCAGTAGTTTGACAAAGGTTGCTGTTTCTCCGGTCAGGTCGGACACGGAATATCCGGCCCCGACGACTTGTGCGACGTCATGGATAGTCGCCCCGAGGAACACGCCCGTCGCGATCTCTGACAGTCCAGCGTAGTCCGCAATGATCGGGTAGATGATCATCGCCAATGTGCTGAGCGCTGTCACTGCGATGACGGTGAAAACCGTATCCCGTTCCAGCATTTCATTTTTTGGCAAGACCGACGAAATGGCGAGTGCAGCTGACGCCCCGCAGATTGCGACAGCCCCTCCGGTCAGCAGTCCGAACCGAACACGTCTCCCCAGAACCCGACTAAGACCAAGGCCACACGCCATCGTCAAAAGGACGCCGCCAACGGTTATATAGAGCACTTCGTGGCCGGTCGCGGCGATCTGTTGAAGGGTAATTCCGAGGCCCAGCAATGCCACACCAACGCGCAGCAATGCCTTGGCTGAAAATTCGATACCGGCCACACATTTTCCGTTGTCTTCGGTCAAGAAATTGAAAGTCATCCCGATCAACAAGGCCATCAGCATCACAGGCGCGCCGTAATGTTCAGAGATAAACTTAGCGGCCAATGCCACCACAACAGCCATCATTATGCCGGGGAAAACGTTTTGTGCTTTCCGGACGGCCGTTAGGCCAAAGGAATTTGTCATTAGATCAGTTCTTCGCTCTTGTCGTCTGTTTCTCCAAATCGCTTGAGCGTTGCGGGGCGTGTACCCTCATAAACCCGTTCCAGATTTTTCGCGATCTTGGCGTTTTCGCGTTCAAACAAACAATCGCCGTTCATGTTTGATGCAACGATAAACGGCCCCATCTTGTTGCATTTGATGACCCACATCGCCTGCGCTAGGCCAAGCTCTTCGTTCCAATGCACCGCTTCGACCTTTTCGATGCCACGACCCAGCAATGCGCCGGTGCCATAACCAACAGTGCTGAGGTAAATCGCGCCGTTGGGGACAAAATACGATTTGTAGTCCTTGCTGGTCATCCCGCCTTTGCCGATTACCAGTTTGGTGCCGGTTTTTGCGAACCATTCCGGCAACCACTTGGCAAAGCGGAACGATGCGGTAGCTGTCACAGCACCCATCTCAAAGCTGCCATCGGCATTGATCCGGGCAGCAGGTGAGCAATGGAAATTGGTGGCACTGTCACGCGGTAATTCCATTGGAATATTGGCCTTGCCTTCCAGCGCGCGCATGTAAACGCCTTCGCGGGCGGTATAGAGCAGACCATCCAGGTACACGACATCGCCCAGCTTCAGCTCTGCCAACGCCTCGCGGGTTGGTGTGGTGCTTAGACGGATTTCTCTTGGCTTGGCAGTTCCCATTCGACAGTCTCCCGGCGTTGATAATCAGTGAACCATTCAGGGTCGGTGCGGTATTCCACACGCCCGTCGGCAAATACGCGCGCCACGGCACGGCGCGATGAAAGACAAAAGGCATGAACCGACATTTGCATGCCACCAGTGTGGCAGTAGCCCACTTCGATATGCGTATCGATGACCATCGATTTGCCCACGAACCCCATAGCACCCATTCCGATAGAGTTACCGAGGTCCTTGAGTTCCAGCTCAAGCTCGGCGATCTTCGGGTCTGAATTGCGGTCTCCAACGGTACGTAGACAGGCGGCACGTTTGCCCAGCACCATGCAGGTGTCTTTGCAGCCGCCAAGACCAATACCAATGATCGCTGGCTGACACGCCAAACCGCGTTTGCCAAAGGCTACAAGACAATCAAGATAAAACCGCTTGATGCCTTCAATCCCGTCAGAGGGGAACAGCATGCGGTAATCCGTGCCGAACAAACCGCCCTTATGGACGGTAATCAGATCGATCCATTCGCCGCCGGGCTCGTAGCCGTATTCAATTTCTGGGGCACCAATGCCGACGTTGTTGTTGTGGTCCGTGCGCCACAAGGGATGCACGCGATTCGGCCGTAAGGGTACGCCGTTGGTGGCATTCGACGTAGCGCGTCGCAAGGCCGCCTCAAGCGCAATTGGGCCACCCTCGACTTGCGTCTCGTTGCCCATCTTCACGTACCAGCGTGGAGTTCCGGTATCACCACACATGGCGCGCCGATCTTCTTTGGCGGCCTCGTAGTTTTCCAGCATCGCCTGAAGAACAAATGATGAAAGATCGCCATCTTCGACATGGGCCGCGGATTTCAGACCCGTCAGATAGTCATCAGGGATTTCAATCGCAGCCTTGTCCATCA
>ENA-OQVM01005949-OQVM01005949.1-marine-metagenome-genome-assembly--contig:-NODE-5949-length-11393-cov-3.968363_pt1 | contig 11393 bp, 8 predicted proteins | sample MGYA00237776_ERZ505498 | MGnify/ENA primary metagenome ERZ505498 (study PRJEB26159, sample SAMN06265151) | marine metagenome | isolation source: Helgoland LTER site | place: Germany:Helgoland, sampling... | reverse complement strand
TTTTTTCTTTTAGAAGCATAAACGCTTTATAGGCTAGTGGACCGCCCTTTCGCTCCCAGTCGCGACCGATAAAAAGGATGTTTGAACGGCGATATCGCTCAATGCTTGTATTTTTAGCTCCTTTAAATTGAATTGAAGCTCCCGCCCCGATGGGGTAAATATTTTCTCTAGGGTAGTCAAAATCTCGCGCTATAGAATCAGCTCCATAGCTTGAATGAGTAAAAATAGCTTCAGACCGATGAATTGTTTCATGTTGTTTTTGATACTTTTCTTTTAGAGCCTCATCATCCATATTCTCATGACCATAGGCTTCATGCCGAGCAGCATCTAAGACAGAAATACCTATCCATCGAAACCGTCGAACATTGGTCGAGGTTCCGTATTTGGGGTTAACATAAGTGTATATAACAGCTGTTGACTTTGGTGCTTGGTCCAATATTTCAGCTAAACCCACGCTAGATTCTGACCTCCATGACTGGAGGCTTTGCCCGAATAAGCGACCTTTTAATTGGTAAAAAAACTCCCCCCATTTATAAAAAATGGATGGTTTTGAAAAATTTCGATTAGATGAACAACGATGTGATATCGCCCCATATAAGGCGCCCTTTTCTAAAAGCGCTCCACAAACACCCTTGCTGACACCAGACATAGTCCATGTCGACCAGGGAGGGCCATTCATTACCATTAGAATTTTGGGGTTTGAATTTTGCTGGCGTGCCATTCCTTTAGCTCTTCTTATGAATTTAGAAGCAATCTGACCAGACCACCTCTAAATTAGGATAGACTAAAATCTAAGCATTAATGAATATTACTTCAAATTTTTCTCTCTAATTAATTGCAGGTTGTATTGCCATAACCTTCGCGGATATAGTTATTAATTTTTTTAGCCGAAAACTCTTCACCCCATACACGATAAGATTGATGATCTGCTGCATCAACAAAGGCGTTAATTGATAAACTGCCAATTGAACTCAGATAAGTTTCGAATGTTCTCTTCGGCTGAAGAAATGAATCCTGCTCTACGGTAGAGCTAATATCCCCTGAAAGCGTTCGCCATACTGAAATATTCTGATTAACACCCTCCGCACGAAACCAATCTGTATCAACCAAATATGAAAAGTACTTATTATCTTCAAATACTATTGAATCTAACTGCTCAGCAATAACGACTCGTAAACTGCTATCTTGCAACTGGATATTGTTCATGGAAACAACAATGTTAGATTTTGGATCAGCATCAACAATACTTATAGCACCATTTATTGAGCTAGGATTGGGCGTAATTAAGCCATGAATTGTATTTCGAGTAACAGTCACGTCATTGCTATGACCAGATACTTTAATTCCATAGATATTATTAACCGCTGGATTATCGGTATGTAATAGATAATTCCCACATATCAAACCACCGTTCCAGTCAGTAGCATCAATATTCCAACCCAATGTCCTCTTGGTTGGTTGATCCCTACCTATTGCCATCAATACGTTATCGATAATCTCTACATTTTCCCAGCGGTTACCGTTATTATTATCATCGTTACCACCTGCGCTGACACCTATCTCTCCGCCGACATATAAATTATCTTCCATAATTAAATTACGTGACATTATTTCATCTAAATCAGCTGGCGGATTTGCCGTCCATTTATTGTGAATACTAGAGGGTCTAAGAAAGATATTGTTCTTAAAGACTGTGTCCATTGAAGACGAAAAATAAGTATTATGGTTAAACATTGTGGCCTGACCTTTCACAGTTTCCTTACCATTTTTAACATCTTGCTGAGTCAGCCAACCATTATGATCAAATATATTTTCCTCAACTAAAGCTGAAGTATACGCAGCAGACATTCCCTGCGAATGACCCGTTTCGCTATAAGAATTACGAATAACATTACGGCGTATAACAATATCAACGTGTTCAGCGTCTCCGGTGCTTGAAATTGCCTTACTTAGAAAGTTAAACCGATTATCTTCTATTAAAATCGAACCCATCCTATCTTCATGGGCATCACCAGAATAAATAAAAATACCTCGCAACTCACCTACATTTCCCCATCCAACGAATTCTTGTGCAGAAGGGTCTCGCTCAATCCCATAAAAAGATATTCCCACTATGGCAACAAATCTTATCTCTGACCATATGCGCAATATATCTTTAGTACCACTATTGGTCAGAACCGGACGCTCTGTATTTTCACCGTAAGAGAATAAGATTGATCTTTCATCTGCTGACCTCCCACCCTTGAGATGAATCGCTCCGCTTACCTCCCAAACATCCCCTCGTCGAAGAAGAATCCAATCAGGATAGCCTTGCCGAGTATTTAAATGCGCTGCCTCAATGGTCTTAAATGGCTTGATGGAGCCCGGATACTCAAGGCTATCAATATCGCGTGGCGCATAAAATTCAGCAGTATCGTCATTACCAGATGAAGAACTCACATAAATGAGCCTTGAATCTTCAGAAGGAGTAATAATTGACCAGCCACTTTCATCCCAACCATTCGTCTCACGCGGATAAAGGTTGAAATCACCAGGCTGAACACTGTATTCATTTTGGCTTGCTTCATATTCGGAGCTAGTATCAGCTGTACTAGCCACCGGCGCTTCAGGCTCAGAGGGAGAATCGTTTATCGTCTCTTCACTACTGGCATTTATCGTCTCTTCACTACTGGCAACAGGTGTGACTGCTAGATTTTCTGGCCCTTCACCCTCAGTAGGAGTTGATTTGCAGGCCGTAACACCAATCAGAATTAATAAGATGTATAAAAGATGTTTCATTTTAAGCATTCCGTGTCACTCCCAGATAAATATTAAACTGATAGTAATTACCCCTTCCGAGGTTGTCTTTCAGTGCTCTCGAGATGCGTGATCCAAGTTTGATAATTCTCGTCTGATATCTGACACAGCTCACATTTACAGTCTTAACAAGATGGGTCACTGCCGAACTTGTCATAGCGGTTTTATAGACTATTCTTAAGTGATAAATATAAGGACATACAGCATGCCTCAACCTATAAACCGACGGGGATTTATAACTACATTTCTCCTCGTGACTGCAGCTCCATCAACTCTTGCCAATAAATCACCCTATGGGGCAAGCCTGACAATTCCCCCTAAGTCTATGCCAGACAAATTCACACCTATTGATGATAAATTCGTCTCAGTTAATGGCTGGATTTTACCGACTAAAACCCTAACTCGAGGGGCTGAGTAATATGCTTTTCGACTTTAATGTACAGACTACTATAGATAAAAATTATGATTTTTGTATTGTTGGTACGGGACCGGCGGGAATTACTCTAGCAAGGGAGTTATCCACATCTGGAAAAACTATTCTTCTACTAGAAGCTGGCGGACTCAATTACTCGGATGAATCGCAAGATTTCTATAAGTGTGAATCAGTAGGTCATGACGGATGGCCCCAATACACGAGGCTGCGCTATTTTGGTGGAACTTCAAACCACTGGTCAGGCCGCTGCCGACCTTTTGATAGCTCAGATTTTGATACTCAAAAAATCAATGGTCTGCCCGGCTGGCCAATCCAATACAGTGCAGTTCAGCCCTATCTCGAAGAAGCAATGAATATCCTTGACCTGGATATAGAGCAAGGTTTTAAACCTATTAATAAAGATCTATTAAAAGATCACTTCTCTCCAGATGCATTTAGTAAAAGCCCCCCTACTCGCTTTAAAGGTAAATACCTCTCTGAAATAGACGCTGCAAAAAATATCGACTGTTACTATAACGCGACTGCGACAGATCTAACGTTAGATGAATCTCATCTCACTGTTACCAACATCGAAATTAGTAATTACAAAAACTACAAATCAACTATATCAGCTAATAAATTCATACTCTGTCTTGGCGGTATTGAAACACCTAGGTTTATGCTGAATTGTAACAATCAAATCAAAGCGGGAATAGGAAACTCAAACGATATGGTAGGTCGATGCTTTATGGAGCATTTAAACGTGCCCATGGGTTCTTTTATTTATCGTAATTTAGATAATACTGCTCGTATGCAGTTTTATACTGATGATAATTTTGTCAGTGTAATAAACATCGGGAAATCGAATGTTACTCTGGGAATTATTAAGAAAGTAAAATCCTATGGACGAACAAAGGCCATTAAAACCTTTTTTAAAAATCTAGCCTGTAAAATGGAAATCGAGGATAAAGTACAGTTTATTAGCGATTTTAAATGTCCAGGTATGGGAAATATTGGGACCTTGATCGAACAATCCCCGAACTTGAATAGCAGAGTATCTCTAAGCAAAGAAACTGATGATTTTGGGCTTAGTAGAGCCAAATTCGATTGGCAGATTAATGACTTTGACAAGAAAACTATTAGGGAAACCGGCATGGCGATGGCAAAAGAATTTAGCAGTGCTGGGTTAGGTATCGTTCGACTAGCTGACTTCATGCTGGATAAAACTCTTGATATACCATTCGGGCATCACAACCATCATATGGGTACAACAAGAATGTCTGAAAACCCGAAATATGGTGTAGTTGATAAAAACTCTAAAGTTCATGAACTAGATAACCTATATATAGCTGGAAGTAGTGTTTTTTCTACTGGAGGGGCTTGTAACCCGACTATGCCAATTATTCAGCTGTGTTTGAGGTTAGCTGAACATTTAAAAGCTAAGAGCTAAGAGCTAAAATCCAACCTACTAGGCAGCAAAAAACCACCAACCACCAATTACCAGTGACGAGCTGACTGCTGCGAAAGCATCGAGTTTAGGTAACCAAATATTGTGGCGCCTCATCAGCAATACCATAACCGGGTAAGAAAAAAACTTTGCAACTGATACCCCAGCAATAAGACCAACAATTCCAAAATAAGAGCCTCCAACTAACATACATAAAATAAGCAATAATCCGCCGGAAATTTGGAATACCATGTACCCAAATGAGTCGCCAAACGACAATAAAGCATTACCAGATGTAGCCGTAATCGCCGCACCAATGGAACCCAGAGCAAGAATCTGTAACATCCAACCTGCAGCCGAGTAACGTTCATCATAGAGAAATTCTATAAGAAAAGGAGCACAAACCACCATTAACCATATCATAGGCAATGTAAGTGCTAATAGGATGAAACGCGCCTTTTGAATCTTTTCTCTTATGCTATCTCTATCTTCACGAAAGACCTTTGCATAAAGCGGTGTCATTACTTCCTGATTAACCTTTTGCAGCAGCTCAAGGGCCATTTTTGACCAAATGGCGGCAATACTAAAAACACCCAAATCTGCCTTTGTCAGAAATACACCAAGTATAAAAATATCTCCCTTATTTATAAAAAAAGATACTAGGGAGCTAACGAATATCCATTTGCCAAAACTTACAATTTCTCCTGACGATTTAGAATCAAGTTTAAAGCAAACTTTACAGATAGATGGAAGGCTGTATGAGCTGAGGCAGGCAATAACAGCACCAATTAGCCCTCCAATCACAATTCCCCATATTGATCTAAAATACCATGCTCCGGCAATAGTAATAATAGTTGTCATAAACTGAGTAGAAATTTGCCATGACACAAGCTTTTTTAATTCAATTTTTCTTTTCAAGGTAAGAACGGCTGGTGAAGTAAATCCTTGAAATATAGCTGTAAGACCTACTACAGGTATTAGCAATAGCAATTCCGGCGCTTCATAAATCACGGACATAGGATAGGCCAGAACACAACAAAGTAGCCAAATCAGCAGGCCTCTCACAACTTGGATTGTCCAAGCCGAATTCAAGTAATCTGGGTCATCTCCATGACGGCCAATCATCACGGATGTAGTTATTCCTAGATCTGACATCATTTTTAATGCCTGCAACGCTACTTGCACCAAGGCCATCAGCCCAAAAACTTCGGGAGCAAGCAACCTGGTTAAGAGTAAATTGCTGCCCAGCCTTATAACCTGACTACCCCCAAAACCAACCGTTGACCAGAGGGATCCACGAACTGCTCGATGTTTAACCGATTTAAGTTTGAGCAACATTTTAGAATTCAAAAATCTAGTTCCTTTTGAGAATCACACATCAGTGTTACGCAATCTCGCATTGATGACATCAGCCGAATTCTCAGTTCGCTCAATTGATCGACTTTTCAATATATAAAGATGCCTGCCAATAAGAGCACCCGTTAGGAACCAAAAAAATGGGTTTTCAGAATGGTTGGGGATCTGATCAACCATAATCAAAGAAACCATTAGAGAGAGAGACGCTAGTGAAAACTTATCTTGCATTCCCTGCAAATAGTTAAGACTTAATCTAGTCTTCCAGATCGCTATAAACATAAGACCAAAAATGGATATAAAACCAACAACTCCATACATACCGATCAATCCAATCCAATATCCATCAACTACCGAATCACCAAGTCTGTTCCTTCCCCATGCTCCCCATCCAAATAAAAATCTATCAGTTGCCCGCTCCAGAAGAGCGATCTCATGATTAAATCTAAACTGAAGTGATCCGGCTTGTGCTGGATTTATGCTTTCGATATTTTCAATTACTAGTTGATGAGGAAAAATATCTATCAAACAAAGAAATGGATAAGCTACCGATAGCAGTCCTATTACAATGGATAACAAAAAAATAACACGCGGTTTAAAGAATCCAATAATAAGCAACAGAATTGCCCCCAAAATCATTGACCCAAAGCCTTTCGAAAGTATTAGGAGTAGCACTAAATATGCTATGACCACTGCATTTGGGCGTCTATTCAGCTTCATTTTTAATTTAGATAATGTAACTGCTGCTCCAATAACTATCACAGTAAACATGGACACCCACAAGCCGTGACCAAGAAACACTACAGGCCTGAAACCGCCATACCTAACCTGCTGACCCCATGTGTGTGGGAAGAATCCATATATCCACTTATGAAGCTGGGGGCTCATACGTATTTCAAACAGAATAAGTACAGAATAAAGAAGCCCAGCGACAACTATTAATTTGAACAACTGAACTTGATCATCTGTCGTTTTTATCAACTGTATGCCCAATATAAAGGGCAATAACAATAGATATTTACCCATTATCACTGAGAATAAATCTCTAAAGCTTAACCCTGGCAAATAATTATTTCCCACAACTATTGGGTCACCATTAGTGAGTACCGTTCCAATGGCACCTAAAAAAAACAATAATATTAGGTTGCGCTCAATACCTTTTGGAGGCAGTATTTTTACATCTTCTTTAGCAATATATCTACAGCCTAAAAAGGCCATAATCACAGGTATCGTTTCCTTATTCATAGAAGGTATTAATGGAAAATCGATTTCGACCCCAACCGGAAGTAATAAATAACCACCAACTATCGTCCAAAATGTCGCGGGAATTACTTCTTTTTTTCGATAGAGTTTTATCGCGATAAGCGGCCATAAAATAAGGGCTAGATAGGCAAAGTTATTTGGCATTTTTTTGCTCCCTATCCATCAGAAGAACTACCAAACCCCAAGACCAGACTCATAAATTAATCGTCGCTCTACCTTCTTGAGCAGAAAATATTTAATCACTGATGCAACAGAGATTATGGGAAATGAAATTATCTTTTTAGTTAGGCTCAGTGTCTTCCAACGCTTCCAATATTTATGATAGAAGTGCCTAGGAATGATAGGGTTATGTGACTCACGGTATGTATTAATTAAACTCTCTACCCAATCAGGATTCTCCTGGTTATTTTTGGCTACTAAAGAGCCCGCATCAATACCAGTAGACGCTACTTCTTCCCATAGATACCCATATATAACTGAGTTGATAAAGGTTCCTATCAAAAGGCGCTCTTCATGCCTAAAAAGGGATTTTATTGAAGGGTCTGGAGTAAAGTAGTGAAAAACATCATCAACCACTAATATTCGCTGATTATTATCTTTTTGCGTAAATAGCTCAGTAACCAGCATTGCTCGCAAAAATCCATCTTCTACAGGCAACCCTTCAGGCATAGTTATTTTTCGCAAACTTTCGCCACACGCACAATATAAGGATCCTGCCACAGCGGTACTACCCTGCTTCATCAAGCCTGAAAAAAATAACGACATATGCTCAACAAATGACTTCCGGCCCTTCAGCACTGTGTCTTTCTGAGCAATATCTATTGATAGGTTTGCTTCTTCTGAGTTGGCTAAAGCCTCTAGCAATGATGAAATAACGTCATAACTACCAAAGGTAATATCCGAATCCATACAGACAAAGTAATCTACATGCTGTGAGTCAGCTGAATGGATAAATTCATTCCAGGCATTACTTTTTCCAGGCTTATCAATTTCTTTAACCTTTCCAACGAAGGAAGAAGTTTTTTCTAGGTATTTCGCTGAAATTTCTACTGTCTTATCAGTACACCCGTTTGCTATAACTGAAACTTGAACATTAAAAGGCGTTGTATCATTGAATATATCCTGCCCCGCCAGACTGTCTAATGTTTGAATAATATTTTCCGCCTCGTTATGAGCGAATATACCGATCGAAACTGTCTTTGTATTGTCATCCATAGAGCTAAGCCTCAACCACATCCAACTCAGGCAGCATCTCTTTAATCTTCACCCCCTTAGCCTCCTCCAGCCAATGAGCAACCTCCTCCACCTCTTTGGTCTGGGTCTTTGTCGGGCGTATAACTGCCGATAGGTTGCGATCCTTAATCACCTGCATAATCAAACCGGCATTGATACTCTTGCGCTCGTCGGCAAAGGCGTAGACCAGCGCCATATCACAGAGAGTGTTAATACGCCTTGGAACACCCTCAGAGAAACAGAAGATGGCTGCAATGGCATCTGTGGTAAATATGGATTTGGGGCTTCCCGCTACTTTTAGGCGGTGGAGGATATATTTACCCGTATCCACGTAATCCATGGGCCGCAGATTAAAATCCACGCCTATTCGCTGGGCAAATTGGGTGAGCCTTGGGTTATTGAGTTTTTCAATCAATTCCGGCTGACCAATGAGTATTAGCTGCAGAAATACATCAGTGGAAATATTGATATTGGAGATAAGTCGCAACTCTTCCAAGGTATCTTCGGAGAGGTTTTGCGCCTCGTCGATCACCAGCAGTACTCGTTTACCATCGGAATACTGATCCATGACAAATTCAGTGAATTTGCGCAGCTTTTTGGCATTCTCAGGGTTGGGTTCTTCGAGGTCAAAGGCATCCAAAACCCAGGTCATCAGATTACCAAACGAGGCGTGGGTATTATTAATCATTCCAATCACCACCTCTTCCCCCTCCTGGGCGAGCAGGTAGTTGACCAGAGTTGTCTTGCCTGCGCCTATATCACCGGTGATTACCGTAAAGCCCGCCTGACTGTGAAAACCGTATTCGAGCATGGTTTGGGCGCGAATATGATTTTTACTGAGGTAAAGAAATTCCGGATCCGGGTTTAGGCTAAATGGCTTTTCTTTTAAGTGAAAAAACTCTTTGTACATATTTATTCAATCCCTGAATGTATTTTCGGCGCGGTCTTATACTAACGACGGCATATATCCGGCTTCAATCGACTGCGATTTATTAACCACGGTGCCAACAATATTAGCGTTTTGCATGGACTGTATGGCTTTTCTTATATCGGCTTCTGAATCACGCCCCTCTTCCAAAACCATTAAAAAGCAATCCACATGATTAAGTGCGGTTAGTACATCATCACGAGGCAAAATAGCGGGCATATCGTAGATTACAATTCGTGACTTATAGCGCTGGGTGACCTCGTTAAACAGCCTGACCATTCTCGGGCTTGATATTAACTCGGATGAATTGTCGGCACTGCCTACGCCGGGTAAAAGCAGTAATCGCTCAACACCAGGATTAACCAATAGATCGGCAATTTCTGCATCGCCTTTCAGGTAGTGACTAAGTCCAACTTTTGGCTCAATCGCGAAGTAGTCTTTAATCCCCGGATGGCGCAGGTCCATATCGACCAGTAGTGCTGTGTAGTTAACTTCCATGGCAATTGCCGCTGCCAGATTGCTTGCTACCAGGGACTTTCCTTCACCCGGTGAGGGTGAAATTATGCCTATACTGCGCCAGTTATTGGCACGCATCTGCTTGATAATGGTGGTGCGCAATGTCCTGAATAGCTGTGATCGCGGGTCATTGGAAGAACGGGATACAACCAAGTTCTTCTCTAGCAATTTATGGCACACCGGAACCACTTGGCTGGAGGTGTAGACAATCTTCTCCAGCGGCGAGCCTTTCCCCGTTGCCTGTTTGTGCTCTTGGCGTTTTTCTCTGGCCTTCTGAAGCGCCTTGTGGATACGAGACATAGTGGTTACCTACAACATATTAATTTTGGTCATGACTTTAAACCAGACGATATCCAGGCTCATGACAAAGTAGTGGACTATAGCCAGCATCACTAAGGTTAAGAGCGCGGCGACAATCATCAGTCGTTTGCGGGACTTGTCTTTCTTGCTGTAATCTTCGGCGGTCAACATCAGTGGGATAATGGCCAGGGGCTCTGCGCCTGTGATGCGGGTGTAATCTTTAACACTTCTAACGGCGGGGTCGAGCATTTCAACCAGCAGTACCAGGCCGAGACTAATTGCACCGGAGAGAAACAACCCCATCATTAGTAGTTTTGGACGGTTTGGCTTAACCGACTCGGTGGGGCGCAGTGGCGGTTCAATCAATGTGAAGCTTTCAGCTTTGTTTTCAGACTCAAGGTTTTGCGCGACATCGGCTTCTAGTTGCTTGGCGCGTAATTCCTGATATTTCCGCTTGGTGCTCTCGTAGTCGCGGGTCATATCGTCGTAACTCCGTTGCACTTCGTGGGTGCGTGCAACTCGTTCGTGATACTCCCTGACTTCAGCCCGCATGGATTGGCGTTCAATATTGGCGCGGGCAAGTTCTTTTTCGGTGAGATCAATCTTTATTTTTATCTGTCGATACAGCGGGTTGGATATCTCATCCATATCCTGTTCAGGCTGGAACAGGGCATCTGCAGTCACTTCTTTTTCCAGCCCATCTATCTCTCGGATTAAGCGCTTGATATCGGGATGAGACTCTGAGTATTTATTTTTCAGGCTGCTCAGCTCATTTTTAAGCTGTGCCAGCCTGACTGGGCTGCTCAGGGTGGTCACGCCATCGCTACTGGCCACATAGGGGTCCATACTGGCCAATTCCAGACTGAGGTAGTGCACCTGATCGCCCAACCTGACTGCTTCCTTCTGGCGCGCTTTGATCTTCTCTTCAAGATTTTTAATCATTGAGAGATTGAATTGCAGCAGCTCTGGCAGGCTATCGCCAAACTCCAGTTTAAAGTTGGCGATGCGCTCTTCTAGGTCCTGCACGGTTTTTTGCATTTTGTCAGCTTCATCGCTGAGAAAAGTGACCGTTTCTGCGGCTTTATTGGTTCTGGTTTTGACATTTTCATCGAGAAACATGGTGACCAGTTCATTGGCCACCTTTT
>ENA-OQVM01005943-OQVM01005943.1-marine-metagenome-genome-assembly--contig:-NODE-5943-length-11399-cov-4.750486_pt1 | contig 11399 bp, 13 predicted proteins | sample MGYA00237776_ERZ505498 | MGnify/ENA primary metagenome ERZ505498 (study PRJEB26159, sample SAMN06265151) | marine metagenome | isolation source: Helgoland LTER site | place: Germany:Helgoland, sampling... | reverse complement strand
AAGAAGAGGCTGATGACTTTGTGATTGCCACAGGCGAACAATACAGCGTGAGAGAGTTTGTAGAAATTGGCTGTAAAAAGTTAGGCATGAGTGTTACTTGGCAAGGTGCAGGAGTTGATGAACGGGGCTATGATGTGAACCGGCGGTGCATTGTTGCTGTTGATCCACAATATTTCCGCCCTACAGAAGTGGAGACTCTGCTTGGAGATGCTACTAAAGCCAAACAGCTCTTAGGCTGGGAGCCTGAGATTACGTTTGACGAGTTGGTTACAGAAATGGTTGAGTACGACTTGGAAGAAGCCAAAATCGAAAAAATTACGGGTGTGCTACCACGTTTGGTGAGTGAACTCATATGACAGAATTTAGACCCTCTCGAGTATTTGTGGCGGGCCATAATGGTATGGTGGGTTCTGCAATCGTACGTATTCTAGCGCAAGATGCAAATACAGAAATGGTGCTAGTGCAAAAGCAAGAACTTGATTTGTTGGATAAGGTTGAGGTTCAGCGCTTTTTTGCTGTGCAACGTATTGATCAAGTATACCTAGCTGCAGCTAAGGTGGGTGGTATTCATGCGAACAGTTTATACCCTGCAGACTTCATTGGTGATAACTTAGTTATTCAAAATAACGTCATACAGGCAGCTCATAACGAAGGCGTGCAAAAACTATTGTTCCTAGGGAGTTCCTGTATTTATCCTAAGCTGGCGTTTCAACCTATTGCAGAAGAATGTTTACTCACTGGGTCATTAGAGCCAACTAATGAGGCCTATGCGATTGCTAAGATTGCTGGCATTAAACTGTGCGAATCGATTAACCGCCAATATGGGAGAGAGTATCGCTGCGTTATGCCTACTAACCTATATGGCGAGAACGATAACTTTCATCCACAAAATTCCCATGTAATTCCTGCTATGCTGCAGCGCTTTCATCAAGCTGTTGTGGACGAATTAGATAATGTAGTCGTTTGGGGGAGTGGCACTCCTATGAGGGAATTTTTACATGTAGAAGACATGGCCCAAGCCTGTGTGCATGTAATGAATCTGTCTACTTATCAATTTTCTCAACATATTACAGATCCGATGTGTTCCCACATTAATGTAGGCACAGGTAAAGATGTGACTATTAAGGAATTGGCTGAACTAATGGCCAAAACAGTAGGTTTTAAAGGAAAGTTAGTATTTGATACGACTAAGCCTGATGGTACTCCGCGTAAAGTGTTGAATGTTGACAGGCTTGCAGGGCTTGGTTGGCAATATACCGTGGACCTAGAGCAGGGCCTTGCGCGAACTTATCAGTGGTTTCTAAAAAACCAATCTTCTTTACGCGGTTGATTAATTTATTATTAGTTCAAATAAAAGCAGGGATGACAGACAATGAATGGACTAATGTAAGTTATGCATAAATTCTTTAATCCAGTGGTTATGGCAGGTGGTGTGGGCAGTCGATTGTGGCCTCTGTCTCGCAGTGCGTTTCCAAAGCAATACCAGGCGTTAGTTGGTCCTGGAGAGGGGGGTATGGACAGCACCATGCTGCAGCAGACTTTCTTGCGCTTGGATGGTTTGAAGTTAGGTTTGAAAAATACTATTGGCTATTTTGATGATCTTATTAAAAAAGAGCGTGCTTAAGTCATGATAGAACAAACCAATCATTTATTCATCGTTACGCCTTTAGCACCTATTGAAAAATTTCTTTCTAGCAAACGTAAAATAAGTGTCATAGGTAGATATGGTTCATTTAAATATAATAATCAGGATCATAGTATATTGATGGGGATATTAGCTGTAGAGAATATTACTGAAGGAAAAAATTATAATTTATGGGAAATTAATACTGATTATGAGTACCAAGAATCCTTTAAGATAACGGCTACAGGTTTATCAAAGGGATAATTTATGAGAAAGGTTCTTGTTACTGGAGGTGCGGGTTACATTGGTTCCCATACATCAAAACTACTAGCGGCTAATGGCTATATACCTGTTTGCTATGACAATTTATCGGAAGGACATGCGGACTTTGTAAAGTGGGGGCCGCTAGAAATTGGCGAGTTACATGATACAAAAAAATTAGTAGATGTTATTAATGCACATAAGCCAGAAGCTGTCATACACTTTGCAGCAAGCGCCTATGTTGGCGAATCAGTTAATAATCCTTTTAAATATTATAAAAATAATGTTGGAGGCACATTATCATTGCTTGAAGCAATGAAAATAACGAAACTAAAAAATATTGTTTTTTCCAGCACATGTGCAACCTATGGTATTCCTGAGGTTGATTTAATTGATGAAGCACACCCGCAACGGCCCATAAATCCTTACGGAAATACAAAACTTATAGTTGAAAAAATTTTGCATGACCTTTCAATTAATAATGACATAAATTATATATCTCTAAGATATTTTAATGCTGCTGGAGCTGATAGTGAAGGTGAAATTGGTGAGAATCATCATCCTGAGACGCACCTAATACCATTAGCTATTTTTTCGGCGCTTCGACTAGAACAAGAAGAGTTGCAGATATTTGGTACAGATTTTCCTACGCAGGATGGTACAGCAATACGAGATTATATCCATGTTGAAGATCTTGCGAGCGCACATTTGAAAGCTTTAGAGTATTTAAAGGTCAATAAAACTTCTAACATTTTCAATCTAGGTGTCGGTAAAGGTGTTTCGGTTAAAAAAATTATTTCTACCCTTAATGAATTAGGGCTCAATGTCAATTTCATCAACTCACCGAGAAGAGAAGGAGACCCATCGTGTTTGGTTGCTGATGCTTCGAAGTCTAGAACTGTATTGAAATGGGAACCAAAGTATACACATATAAAAGATATTTTACTTACCGCCGTTGAGTGGCACAAAAAAAATGTATAAATTGAAAGCTCAGTCGTCAAACAGACATATTATAGATTTTTTTATTACATTTGCGTCAGGGTTATAGCCTTATTAATTGACTTTTTCGTTTAAGGGCGTCTAGTTTTACATGATGTTTTTCTAATACCTAGTGCTGTTGTTTGTGGGTATATTATGGGGCTTTCTTTTGTATATTTTTTATGGCCGGAAAGGTATTCAATAATGATTGGTTAGAAGATAAAAAACACCTTGAAGTATTATTATTTATAATTTCTGGCCTAATTGGAATAACTCCAGCCTATTTTTCTGTATTATTATATGGATATTTATATGGTGAGAATTTTTTTAACGCTAAACTTGTTGCTACAATGATCAGATTAGTAGCGGTGTATTTGTTTAGGAAATTATTTGTATTTAAGGTCCATGTCATAAAGTAATGTGTAATTAGCTCATAATTTAATCTACTTTAAGATAAAAAATACTTTGTAAAAACAATAACCTATTTTTTATTTGCAGGTGTTAAGCGATTTAGAAGCTTTTAAAAAAGTATGTGACGTCACTGAATCAAAACGCATGGATAATGAATTAGTTGATGTTGCTGTTGTTGCTGTTGTTGCTGTTGTTGCTGTTGTTGTTGAAAAAGTGTATACCCGTGACCTCTTTGGCAGTGACTAATAGGTAATGATTAATCATCATATTTTTATCTATATATTAAGAGTTTTTATAAAGTATTTAATAACTTGTGCAGCTGGTTTTATAGGCTTTCACGTAATCAAGCGTTTATGTGAACAAGGCGATGTGTAGTGGTACAGCAATTTTGGTATCATTAAGCTTGTAAAAGAGAAGTGCTTAATTAGATGAAAAAGTTGCTCTTATGACTGGTGTTACTGGTCAAGATGGTGCCTACCTTGCAGGATTTATTTTGCAAAAAGGCTAGTACTTTGCTGCGTTAAACGCTGGTGCTCTTTGTTTAATATGGCGTGTATCGATCGCCTAATCGAAGCGTCAGTTTTTAATGTTAAAAGGCTTGCAGAACTTGGTTGGCAATATACTGTGGACCTAGAGCAGGGCCTTGCGTTTACTTATTAGTGGTTTAAAAAAAAGATGGCTCCAGTGGGCAGCATTTTTTTTCGTACCAACAAGACGGCTAACATCGGCCTCGACGAGCCAATGATGTCGAAGGTGATCAAAATTAAGATCATGAGCCACCGCACGAGCAAGGAAAACACTATTCATTCCCCCTGCCGAGGCGCCTGCGATGGTATCAATAATAATCCTCAGGTCTAGTTCTGGTAGAAAGCTTTTTAAAACATCATAATATACAAGCTCCGTGTCTGGAATATCGGTGATATCTTTATTGGGATAGAGATATTTATTTCTTGTTATATCTAGAGGGTCCGGACTGGCGTGGATTGCTTTAGACGCTCTGGCTAACTTTAGTATTTCTTTACTAACGCCATGGATATAAATCGCGAGAGAGACGCCACCAAAACACACCAGTGCTAATCGCAGCTCTTTTTCTTTCACGGGTTTTTATCCGCGGGCGCGCACGGGGGGTAGTTTTTAAAGGGTGATACTATTAGTTCTGTTAAGCTTAAGGAGCGCGCAAAGCCAAATTCGCTGAGCCCCTGCTGCATGACGTCATAATTTAAAGTTGGTTTATCAATATATGTGCCAAAGATCTTATCCCAAAAAATCAGATTAAAGCCAAAATTACCCTTGGTCTCTTGGACTACCTCCGAATGATGTATCCAGTGAATTTCTGGCGTAACAATAATTTTTCTCAAGATGGTTTCGAATGGGCGAGAAAGTTTTAAATTACTATGGTTAAATAAAGCTAGGCCATTAAGGAGTATTTCAAAAACAATCACAGCCTCAACAGATATTCCAAGCATTAGAATGAAGCCCATTTTAAATAACATAGAAAAAATAATTTCAATGGGATGGAACCTAACGGCCGAGGATACATCTAGGCTTATCTCCGAATGGTGCATACGGTGTAGTCGCCAAAGTATTGGAACTTTATGCATAAGCACGTGTTGGCCATACATCAAAAAATCAAGAAGAAAAAGAGCTAAGCCAAACTCAAGCCAAAAATTTAAATTTAAAGCGTTAAACAGACCTACACCAGTTTTAGCTGATAGCTCAGCAACGCCAACGGCGAGTAAAGGAAATAAATACTTTAGCGTTAAATTATCTAGAAGGACAATTGAGAGATTGGTAAACCATTGAGAGGGTCGGCCCATTTGTCGCTTGGCAAGGGGGGCTATCAGCTCTGCTCCACCTAACATCAGCAAAAGGCTTATAAAGACACTTACGCGAATGGCTTGTTCATTTTCAATTAAAAAGTCCATAGATGATTATACTCGCTAAAAATCTGAAGCAATACCATTATTTTCCCAGTCTCCAAAACGAACAGGATCAAGCCCCTCGCGGCCGCCAAGCTCCTTTGGCGCTTTCTTTTTCTTTTCCTCGTGAGCGGAAGGATTTTCAGAGATTTTTTCTGATTCAATTATTTTTTTTTTCATTCTAAAACTCCAATATATGACCTCAATTAAGATCAAATTAATTATTACACACAAGTATACACCAACACTCCAAGAAAAGAAATCTACTCCTTGGCAAAAGTTTATCCCTGTGCTAATGCGACACAATGGTTTAGGATATATTTATGGAAAACGATAATAAAAGCAGAGAAGCGGCGTTTTTAGTTATTAAGAAGGTACTTGATGAAGGGGAAACCTTGGATGGGTCAATTGAAAGGTTCTGTCGAGAAATATCTGTTCAAGACAGAGCCTTTATTCGTCACTTGACCACAACCGCAATAAGGCGCCTCGGTCAAATTGACCGTATCATAAATCACTGTACAAAAAAGAAACTTGGAAATACGCAGATGCAAGTCCGCCATGTTTTAAGATTAGGGCTTGTTCAGCTTCTCTACAGTGAAGTTCCCGCTCATGCCGCAGTAAATACATCAATCATCCTTCTAGAGAAGCGGGTGCCAAAAAACCTACATTATTTGAAGAATACTGTTAATGCCGTACTCCGGAGAGTTGATCGTGAGCGTGAAGAGCTAGAAAAGAAATATAGCAATACGAGATTAAATTTTCCACCATGGTTACTTAAAAGCTGGGATGAATATTATGGGTCAGCAGTGGTGAAACAAATTTTATCTACTCTTTTAACCGAAGCACCGCTAGATATTAGCCTAAAGCCACACTGCGATCAAAAGGAGTGGGCAAAGCGACTGACGGCCTTGAATGAGGTGGCGGTGGTTCAAAGCTATGACATCTTGTCGCTTGATACAAAGGGCGGACAGGTTGTTTTGCGGCTTGTCGGATCGCGCGAAGCCTTGGGCAATGCGCTTGCCGCGCATAAGCTAGAGCTTGTCGATGATGATGGTCGTCTGCTGATCAAAGCCAAGCCGAAAAACAGCTAGGGCGATGGATCAATTGACATGAAACAATTACCGCTTGAATTGCCCTTTCGCCAGGTGGCTGGGCGTGCTGATTTTATTGTCAGTGATTGCAATGCCTTGGCCGTGGCCTCAATCGACCAATGGCCGGATTGGCGGGGCAGTTGTCGGGCGCTAAATCTTGTTGGGCCATCAGGCGCGGGAAAATCGCATCTTGCGGCAATCTGGCAATCGCTTATCGGTGATTGCCATCATTTTGTGCGGTTAGAGGCAGAACAGATGCCGCCCGAACCCGCCTTTTATGTTTTTGACAATATCGAGTCCGATGACAATTGGAATGAAGAAGCCTTATTTCATTTCTTCAATCGCTGTGCGGCTGATCAGGGCGGGTTGCTTTTGCTGTCACAAACGCCCCTTGGGCAAATGGATTGGCAATTGCCCGATTTGCGGTCACGCATGCGGTCGGTGAATATGGCGCGTATTGATTTGCCTGATGATGATTTGCTTTATGCGCTGTTGGATAAATATTTTGCCGATCGGCAAATGCTGGCATCGCCGTCACTGCTGACTTATCTTGTGGGGCGCATGGAACGGTCATTCAGCGCCGTTCAACATATTGCCAGCGCGCTTGATTCCCGATCTATGGCCGAGCGCAAACCATTGTCGGTGCCGCTGGCGCGCGCCATGTTTGATGAATTGCCATAGCTGGGCATCATGGCCATATCTGCCTAGCCGTTATTTTCGATGAGAATGATGCGACCCTTTTTGACGGCAAGGGCAATTTCACCCTGTTTCAGGCGCAATGCCAGTTCACCGAAAATTTCGCGCCGCCACCCACTTAATGCGCGAATCGGTGCGTCATCATCACTTGCCAGCAATTCCAATTCTTCTGCTGAGGCAATCAATCTTGGCGCGATATCATGCTTGTCGGTCACATGTTTGAGCAGCACCCGAAGAAGCTCCATCACCGCGGCAGGTGGGCGTTTTGCTGGGCCGCGTTTTTCTGCTTCGGGAAGCGATGATGGCGGCATGGCAGCAACCATGTCCAAAACCTTGCTGATCGGGGCAACCAGCTTGCCATCTTTGCCACCCGGAAAATTGCGGATATTGGCATAATCTTTCCGGTCTTTCGGGTTTGATCCGGCAAGATCAATCAAGGTTTCGTCACGGATTACCCTGTTTCTTGGCAAATCACGACTTTGCGCTTCTCTTTCACGCCATGCTGCTAGATGCATCAGGCGCAATAATGGTGCCGGACGCATATTCCGCACTTTGAGCTTTTGCCATGCGGCATCGGGCGCGGTGACATAAGTCGCCGGATCATTTGATTTGGCATATTCCTCATCAAGCCAATGGCTGCGGTTTTCGGCTTCCAGTCTGCTGCGCATCAGGGGATATAATTTCGCAAGATAGATCACATCATCAAGCGCATAGACAATCTGGCGGTTGCTCAAGGGGCGTTTTGACCAATCGGTAAAGCGTGAAGTTTTATCGATATCATGGTTCAGCATGGCCTTGACCAGCTTGTCATAGCCAACCTGATCGCCAAGCCCGCAAACCATCGCCGCAATCTGGGTATCATAGATTGGTGCGGGCAGACTGCCCATCAGATGCAAAAAGATTTCCATATCCTGATTGCCAGCGTGAAACACTTTGGTGATATTTTGATTACGCATCAAATCCCAGAGCGGGTTTAGGTCAAGATTGGGGGCAAGCGGGTCAATCGCAACAGCATCAACGCCATCGCTGATCTGGATCAGACATAATTGAGGATAATAGGTGCGCTCGCGCAGAAATTCGGTATCGACCGCCAAAAATTTGGCATTTTGATATTGTTTTAAGATGGCGTTCAAATCGTCATTTGTGGCGATAGGGGGTGCTGCCTTTGGCACATTTGCGTCATCGCTGCTCGCTTGGCTGGCATGTCGTTTCATTTATTACCTCGCTTCGTCCCCGATGATATACGGCAAAAAGCACGCTTCTGAAAGGCAAACCTATTGATTTCATCGAATTGCGCTCTTAAATCATAAGTATGACAAAAATTCAAAACCCATCTGAAAAGATCAAAAACGCCACAACAGCTCTCGTGATGTTGTTAGGCGCTCTCGGCCTTGGCAATCAGGCTGTTGCCGCAACGGTGACGCCGCATCGCGCATTTTATGAAATGCAGCTTGGTGTGGCTGACCAGAACTCAAATGTACAAGCCGTCAGTGGCCGATCGGCATTTACGCTTGATCGTGATTGCGATGGATGGCGTTCTAACGAAGAATATCTGATTGAATTTGGTGGCCAAGAAGGAAGCCGTGACCGGATTTTGTCGCGCTTTGAATCGTGGGAATCCGACAAAGGCGATATGTATAGTTTCGAGATCAGCGAAAATAGCAGCTTTGAAGCGGCAAAAGATTTTGGTGGCTTTGCCGAAATAAAAACTGGCGGCGGCGATGCGTATTTTTCAATGGCTGATGAGGTGGCGGTGGCTTTACCAGCCGACACTTATTTTCCAATGCGGCATTTGAATGCCATTATTGATAGCGCAGAAAATGGCAAAACTATGCTTGCCGCGTCAGTATTTACCGGTGCCAAGCCTGATGATGCGCTGTTATCGACCAATACGGTTATTGGCGGGTGGCGCGGTGAAGAGGCGGCCATTCAGATGGGTGAATTTGGCCAAGATGGCTATTGGCCAGTTCAGGTTGCCTATTTCAAACCAGCGGCAACAGCGGCCGCACCTGAATATGAAATTCAATATTCGGTGCAGCCTAATGGCGTGATTCGCCGATATGTCATTGATTATGGTGACTTTACCATCATTGCCGAATTGCTAAAGCTGGAAAGCGTCGAAACGCCAACTTGTCCCTAATTGCTGATTGCTGATTGTGATCGCAATTGACAGGGTGATGGATTGACAGGGTGATGGCTAGGTGGCCGGATCGGTGGCAAGGCAGGCTGTGCCTTTGGCCAATGTAAATGCGTCTTGATTGGCTTTTTGCAATTTCGTTTCATTGCGTTCAACCAAAAGATAGCCGGGCCATTTGCGCGGCACATTTTGGTAAAGCCGGTCAAGCCCGGCAAGGCGTCCGCCAAGAACAATCACATCAGGATCAAACATATTGATGATCATCGCCGTGGTGCGGCCAATGCGGTCATCCAAGACCTGCAAAACGCTTGACGCGACCAGATCGCTTGCATCGGCGGCGGCTGCAATCGCTTTGATATCAAGGCGTGTCTGGGTGATATTGTGATATTCGGTTTCCAGCCCGCCAAGCGACAAAAAACAATCAAGGCATCCGCTGCGTCCACACCAGCAATCGCGCCCATCAAGTTCGTGCGGCACTGGCCAGGCAAGCGGGGTATGACCCCATGCGCCAACAATGCGGTTGGCACCGCGCCATAGTTTTTGACCAAAAGTAACGCCGCCAAAAACATGATTATCCAGATAAAGGGCGCAGGCAACGGCGCTATCTTTTGCCGCGCCAAAACGGCTTTCATAAAGGGCGAGGGCTTGTCCGGGGCTTGCCAAGGCAACAGCACGTCCGAGACTGGCTTGCAGATTTGCCTTTAAATCTGTTCCCGCAAGGCATTTCAGGCCGTCAGGCGGGCTTGGCTGGCCGATAAAGCCGCCTTGTGCGCTAACCGCGATGGATTGGGATAGGCTGGGATGCGCTTTGGCCGCATTTGCAACCAGAGAACCGCAAATTTCCAGCAAATTGGCCATTTTGTCATGGTCAAGGCTGTGGCTATCTTGCCAAACAAAATCACCGCCATCGTTTAGGATGGCGGCGTTTATCACGCTATTTTCAATTGATAGCCCTAAATACATATCCGGCCTTTTGGCCCGATTGTCAGGCTATTTGATTTTTGATTCGCGGAAGATGACATGCTTGCGGGCGCGTGGGTCATACTTCTTCAGCTCAAGCTTTTCAGGCTTGGTGCGAGGGTTCTTTTTGGTCACATAAAAGTAACCAGTGTCAGCTGTGCTTACGAGTTTGATTTGCAGGGTCGCTGGCTTCGCCATGACACATACTCCTAAATTAGGGGTCTTTGGTTGGACCCGTCTTGGAAAACTGCGCGCAAATTGGGGTAAATCGCAACAAATGTCAAGCGCAGATCATCGTCTTTTTCGTTTCGACCCTTTGCCATGCCCTGACGCATTGCGACCATTGGCCGACTTTGTTCTAGCACCGCGCCCCGATCTGTTGGCACCATGTTTTTTTGCGTATTTTGCTGATTTGCGGGCAGATGTCTCGCTTTGCAGGCCGCCTTCAACCCATTCCAAAAGAATGCCGCCTGATACTGGTGTGACCTCGGTCACTTTGACCCGCAAAGACAGCCCCATGACAAAGCGCCAGCCGTTATGCCGCCCGTCGAGCGATTGCGCCGCCTCATCATAGTCATAAAAATCGTCAGGAAAGCCGTTCAGCGGCAATAATCCGTCAGCGGCACCATCTTCAAGCCGGATAAAAGCTCCAAAACCGGTAATGGCAACAATTACGCCATCAACCACCGCGCCAAGCCGCGCTTCAAACAGGGCAGCGGCAAAACGGTCGATGGTTCGGCGTTCGGCTGCGGCTGCATTGGCCTCAGTTTCGGAAATATGCGTGCAAATTTCGGCAATCTGATCAAGCGGCATGCCGTTCAAGCCGTCCTTTGGGCCGGTTTTTCGGCCCGCGGCGGCGTCGACAAGCGCGCGATGGACAAGCAGATCAGCATAACGCCTGATTGGCGAGGTGAAATGCGCATAATTGCGAAGTGATAATCCAAAATGCCCGATATTATCGATGCTATAGACAGCTTTTGCCTGACTTCGCAAAACCGCTTCATTCACCGTTAAAGCATCAGGAGTGTTTTCGGCAAGCGCCAGAATCTTGTTGAAATGATGGGGGCGAAGCACCTGTCCGGTGGTGAAATTGCCACCAACAGATTCGGCAAGCTTTGAGAGTGTGGCCGCTTTTTTTGGGTCGGGCGTGTCATGAACGCGAAAAACGCATGGTTGGCGGCTGGCAATCAGGCTGTCGGCCGCTGCGACATTGGCCGCAATCATGAAATCTTCAATCAAACGTTGTGATTCGGTTTGCGATCTTTGGGAAATGGCAATGGCTTTGCCGGTTTCATCCATAACAACGCGGCGTTCCTTTAGGT
>ENA-OQVM01005941-OQVM01005941.1-marine-metagenome-genome-assembly--contig:-NODE-5941-length-11404-cov-6.599011_pt1 | contig 11404 bp, 9 predicted proteins | sample MGYA00237776_ERZ505498 | MGnify/ENA primary metagenome ERZ505498 (study PRJEB26159, sample SAMN06265151) | marine metagenome | isolation source: Helgoland LTER site | place: Germany:Helgoland, sampling... | reverse complement strand
TTTATTCAATTCAATAGAAAAAATGATGGAAGTTTAGAAAATCTTCCTTCGAAACATATTGATACTGGAATGGGATTTGAGAGACTTTGTATGGTTTTACAAGGTGTTAAATCTAATTATGACACTGATGTGTTCTCTCCGTTAATCAAGGAATTAGAAAAAATTAGTAATGTAAAATATGGATACTCTTCAAAAACTGATATTGCATTCCGTGTTATTGTTGATCATTTAAGAGCCATTGTTTTTTCTATTGCAGACGGTCAATTGCCTTCAAATAATGGTGCTGGGTATGTTATTAGAAGGATTTTAAGAAGAGGAATAAGGTATGGGTATACTTTTTTGAATTTGAAAAGTCCGTTTATCTTCAAGCTTGCTAATACTTTATCAAATCAGTATTTAACTGTTTTTCCAGAAATAAATTCTCAGATTGAAATTATTAAAAACGTTATTGAAAAAGAAGAGGATTCTTTTTTAAGAACTTTAGATAAAGGCATTATTAAGCTTGATGAAATAATATCTAAAAGTAAATCAAACATAATTTCGGGCTCAAATGCTTTTGAGTTATACGATACGTTTGGATTCCCAGTTGATTTAACTGCTCTTATTTTGAGAGAAAAAAATATGAATTACGATTTAAATGAATTTGATAGTTTAATGCAAGATCAAAAAAACAGATCAAAAGCCGCTATAAATACTCAAAACCAAGAATGGATATCTTTGTCAAATAATTTTCAACAAACTGAGTTTTTAGGTTATGATAATTTATCAGCTGACACTAAAATATCAATGTATAGAGAGTCTATTACTAGAAAGGGTGATTCTGTTTTTCATTTAGTTTTTGAATCGACTCCATTCTACCCTCAAGGTGGAGGTCAGATTGGAGATTGTGGTTTTATTCAAACTGTTGACGGTTCTAAATTGGAAATTATTAATACAGTCAAAGAAAATGACACAATAATTCATATTACTAAAGAACTTCCAAAAAATCTAAAATCAATTTTAAATGTTTCAGTTATAAAAGATCGAAGACTCAACAGTTCATGTAATCATACATCTACACATTTACTACATCAAGCATTGAGACATGTTTTAGGCACCCATGTTCAGCAAAAGGGATCAATGGTCTCTGATAAATATTTACGATTTGATTTCTCTCATTTTGAAAAATTAAGTGATGATCAAATTAAAGAAGTTCAGAACTTTGTTAATCAAAAAATTAATGATCATTTAGATCTTGAAGAAAATAGATCTGCTGATTTCGACGAATGTATTAATAATGGAGTAATTGCATTGTTTGGAGAAAAATATGGTGATAAGGTTAGATCTGTGAAATTTGGAAATTCATTTGAGCTGTGCGGTGGAACACATGTAAAAAACACTAGCGTAATTAATAACTTTATTATTAAATCTGAATCAGCAATCTCAACAGGAATTAGAAGAATTGAAGCAATAAGCGGGGTAGTAGCAAAAGATTATTTAAATGAAAAATTAAATATTTTAGACAATGTCAATTCTTTATTAAATAATGAAAAGGATGTTTTAGAAGCTATTAAAAAACTTAAAAACCAAAATACTCAATTGAGCAAAAAAATTGATAATATTAGCACTGAACTATCCAATTTTTTTCTCAAAGAAATTATAGATAAAACTCAAAACAATAATTCATTCAATTATTGCCTTCATGAACTTTCATGTTCGCCAGAATTATTAAAGAATTTAGCTTTCAGCGCAGGAAAACAAATTGAAGATTTGTTTTTAATACTTGTCTGTTCAAATCAGGATAAAGTTTATATGACTTGTTATATTTCTAAAAACTTAGTTGACGACTCTAAAATGAATGCAAATAATATTGTTAAAGATCTAAGTCAATTTATAGACGGATCAGGAGGTGGCCAATCCTTTTTTGCTAATGCTAGTGGAACTAATTTAAATGGAATCCCAAAATTAAGGGAAGAAGCAGAAAAGCTATTTTAATTATTTACCTCAATTTCAGGTGGGTACACATCCAAAATTTTAGTTACATAAGAACTTACTAATTCATCTCTATTTGTTCTTTTGCTACTTGACAAAAAACCTGTCCCTTTACCTTGCCATATTAGTTGTTTAGTCTTTGTGTCAATTAAGTCTATATACAAAGCACCTTGAGACGTTGAATATGCTACTTGTCTGTGACCTCTTCCATAGTTAGGGTACCAACCTGTATAATAAGGACTGTAAAAAGTATTGTCTATATATATGTTATCAGATGATTTAGTTGCTATGTTAATTAAAATATCGGGATTTTCATTAATTGTCAATCCTTTATTTAACAATGTGGTTTGTATTGACTTAAGAATTCTTTTTTTGTCTATATCTGAAATTTCAACTTTATCAATGCCAGACTTGTAGAAAGCAAATGTTTTGTATTGTGAGAAATCAGCTTCAGAATCGTAATCGGAAGCAACTCTAACAGATCCACAACTAACTAAGATTACAGTAATAAAAAATAAGATTGATAATAATTTGAAATTTTTCATAATATTAGTTTTATTATAGTGGTGCAATAATAGTGCCTTGATTTTATTTAAATTTAAATTTTTTTAATGTACGATCATAATTTTTATTTTAATAATGTCTTTTTTTAACACAATTGAAACAGATAACATTGGTTTAAACTTTTCGTGTTTAAAACAAAATGTCAAAATTTATATGAAAAGAGAGGATTTAATTCATCCTATTATTTCAGGCAATAAATTTCGTAAATTAAAATATAACCTTGAGGAATTAAAAAAAAATAAAAATTCACTATTAATTACTTTTGGAGGTGCTTTTTCAAATCATTTATTAGCAGTTGCATATTTGGGCAAAATAGAAGGAATAAAAACTTTAGCAATTGTTAGAGGTGAAGAACTAAAAGATTCAAAGTTTAATACAACTTTACAAAAATGTTCTGATTTTGGAATGAAATTTGAATTTGTTTCAAGAAAAAAATACAGAGAACGAAATACTAATAAATACAATTGTGAGCTACAATTTAAATTTAAGAATTCATATATAATCCCTGAGGGTGGAACAAATATACTTGGTGTTAAAGGATGTGAGGAGATTTTGTCCAAATATGATAAAGAATTTTTTGATGTAGTTTGTGTGCCTGTTGGTTCGGGTGGGACTTTTTCTGGTTTGATTAATTCTAGTTTAGAAAAACAAAAGATTTTAGGATTTTCTGCTTTAAATAATAGTAATATAAGTGAAGTAATTAATAAATTTGTAAAGAAAGATAATTGGAAATTGTATGATGAAAGTTTTTTTGGTGGTTATGCTAAATTTAACAATGAATTAATAAATTTTATCAATAACTTTTATAAAAAACATAATATTAAGTTAGATTTTATTTATAATGCTAAAATGATCTTCAGAATAATAGATTTAATAAACACCAACAGTTGGACTTTTGGAAAAAAAATATTAATTATAAATACTGGTGGAACTCAATCTGTTGATGGAATTAATGAATTACTTAAAAAGAAAGGATGCAAAACCATAAATTATTAATATTAGTTTTTATTATTTTTTTTAACTCTTGTGGTGTAAAAAAAGTATCGTATCGTGATAACAATCCTAAAAAAATCAAAAATAAATCTGTTAAATCCGTTAATCGATTCTTTAAATCAATGACTAATCAACAAAGAACTCATTGGTATGTTAATACTTACTCAAAAATTTCAATTGATGAAATGAAAAAATTTGGAATTCCAGCAAGTATTACTATGGCTCAAGGAATATTAGAATCTAATTCAGGAAAAGGAAGTCTTGCGTTAAAATCTAATAATCATTTTGGAATAAAATGTCATAAGGGTTGGAGGGGTAAAAAAGTTTACCATGATGACGATGAAAAAGGAGAATGCTTTAGAAAGTATAAAAATCCAGAAAAATCATATCGAGATCACTCCATTTTTTTAGAATCAAGAGACAGGTATAATTTTTTATTTAAATTAAATAAAAAAAATTATGTAAAATGGGCTAAGGGTTTAAAAAAAGCTGGATATGCAACTGATCCTAAATATGCAGATAAATTAATCTCAATTATTGAGAGATATGAGTTATGGAAATTAGATGGTTCAAAAAAACCACTTAATAAGTCTAGAGAAAAAAAATTATCAAAAAAGCAATCATTAGTTCAATCAGAAATAAAATTAATGTATAATGTTAAAAAAGGAGATACTTTATATTCAATCTCTAAAAAATTTAATATTAGTATTTCTGAACTTATAGAATTAAATAATATTTCAAATAACAATTTAAGTATCGGTCAATCTTTAAAAGTAAATAAAAAATAATGTTGTATCAGAGAAGTAGTGCGCTTTTTAGTGAAGCGAAAAAATATATTCCGGGCGGGGTTAACTCACCAGTAAGAGCTTTCAAGTCAGTCGGGGGTTCTCCTATTTTTGCCTCAAAAGCTTTAGGCGCTTATGTCTTTGACGAGGATGGAAATAAATATATTGATTACATATCATCTTGGGGACCAATGATATTGGGGCATGCGCACCCTAAAGTAATTAAAGCAATTTCAGAAACAGCTAAAAATGGAACATCATTTGGAATGCCAACTACTTTAGAAACTGATTTGGCAAAATTATCTTTATCGATGGCTCCAGGAATGCAAAAAATTAGATTTGTAAATTCGGGAACTGAGGCTTGTATGAGTGCAATTAGATTAGCACGTGGATATACAAATAAAGATAAAATAATTAAATTTTCTGGATGTTATCATGGACACTCTGACTCTTTCTTGATTGAAGCGGGTAGTGGCGTTGTTACTTTTGGGACTCCAAATAGTCCTGGTGTTACTAAAGGCACTGCCAAGGATACATTAATTGCTCCTTATAATGATTTGAATTATGTAAAAACACTATTTGAAAATAATAAAAATGAACTTGCAGCTATAATTATTGAACCTGTGGCTGGTAACATGGGTTGTGTTATTCCAAAAATAGGGTTTATGGAGGGTTTGAGAAAATTATGTGATCAAAACGATTGTCTTTTAATTTTTGATGAAGTAATGACTGGTTTTAGACTTTCGGCAGGTGGTGCACAGGAGTTGTTGGGAGTAAAGCCTGATCTCACCACCTTTGGAAAGATCATTGGGGGAGGGTTACCTGTCGGTGCCTATGGAGGTTCGAGAGAGATCATGAATCAAATAGCTCCAGAGGGACCGATTTATCAAGCGGGTACGTTGTCTGGGAATCCTGTAGCGATGGCTGCAGGAATGGCCATTTTGAGGAAATTACACGAACACCCAGAAATCTACAAACAAGTTGAACAGACAACACGCCAGATAACTACAGGCACAACCAAGATCTTATCGCGTCAAGGCCTCAAGTATACGATCAACCAGATAGGGAGTATGTACAGTTTATTCTTCACGGATCAGAAGGTGACGAATTTTGAAACAGCCAAGAGTACCGACACCCAATTGTTTGGTGCCTATTTTCGTGGAATGTTGTCCCGAGGCATCTACTTAGCACCCAGTCAATTCGAATCGCTTTTTATTTCCAATGTCATTCAATCTGCTGAAGTGGCTGCTATTTTAAGGGCGACAGAGGAAGTATTGTTGGAGATGCATGAAATGAAATAGTTTTTTTCAATGGGACTCATTGTTCGTGGCATCATTGAATATTGCCAATGATATGTAGGCAATGAGGAATAATCTTTATGTTAAGCTTTTGCTTCATAGTCAAAGATTCGCCATCTAATTGTACGTGTTCAGTAGGTGAGGTTATGACTATTTTTTTTAATTTATGCATATCAACGAATTTGCTTTTGAGCAAGCTTTTATTAAAAAGGCGAAAAATCATTAGGGGTGCATAATAAACAGGAAATGCTTTAATGACGATCAATCGCAAAAAGCCATCGTCCAACTTGGACTGGGGTGACACATAAGCATTATTTCCATATTGGTTTGAATTCGCTATGGTCACTGCCAAGGCGTTCACCTCAATGATTTGGTCATTGATCTCTAATTTATATTTTTTTATTTTGTATTTAAATAATTCTTGGACGGTAATTTTGGCATAAGTTAAAAAACCTCGAGTAGTTGCAGTTGAAAATTTCCAAGCGACATGGGCATCAAACCCAGTCCCAGCCGTAGATAAAAAACAGTGCCCATTCATCTTAGCGACATCCATTTTTATAGGCTGTTGATAAGAATTAATTAACTCAATGGCGCCCTTAAAATTCAATGGAATATTTAAATGTCGCGCCAGTCCATTACCAGATCCGGCAGGTATAATACCAAATACTACTGGGGAATTAATCAATGAGGCACCTATCTGATTGACAGAACCATCCCCACCTACGGCTATTATAATGTCAAAGTGCGCTTGCTGCCGGAGGATAATCTCCTCTGCATGCTTAGGGTGTGTTGTGAACACGAGCTCAAATGAAAACTTGAATTTATCTAAGTAACGTTCGATTACACCACCTATGTTTTTTTGTTTCCCACTACCTGAAATAGGATTAATTACAAACAAAATTTTCTTAGGTAATTGACTCATCTTAAATGTTCAGTGGTACTGGGTGCTCAAGGGGTTTACTGATTACTTGCTGATAATAAAGGCTTTTTGTTTAATGACTTATATCTTGATCTGAGGGGAAATTTGCCATTCAATAATTCGATTATGAATTGGGATGGTAATACTTATTTACTACAAAACTAATCCCCCAAATGCCAAGTGCAATAAATGTATAGAATATTTGATTCTCTGGTGTTCTCATGGAGAATAAAAAGGTGATCATCGAAAGTGAGATTAAGATCCAAACCAGAGTCTTTTTACTAAGCATCAGCTTTCATTTTAGCGATTAAATGATGTAAATCTTCTGGTGTATCAATTCCTGTGGATTCAAAATGGGTTTCGGCAGTTTTGATTTTAAATCCATTTTCGAGCCACCGGAGTTGCTCCAAGGATTCCATCTTTTCAAGTGCACTTTCGTTTAAGTTCACTATTTGAGACAACACCGACGTACGATAAGCATAGATGCCGATATGTTTCCAATAAACTTTGTTTGAGGGCAGCGTGGTCGCTTTAGTCATAGACCGATCAAAAGGTATGGGACTTCGACTGAAATAAAGGGCATGATCATCTAGGGATTTTACCACTTTTACGAGGTTGGGATTCCCGAGGTCACTGGGATCTTTAATGCGCTTAATCAAGGTCGCCAAATCAGTATCTGAGCTTATTAGGGAACATAATTCATCAATTTGATCTGGATGAATGAAGGGTTCATCTCCTTGAATGTTTACCACAAATTGAGCCTGTAGTGATTGGGCTACTTCGAGACATCTTTCAGTACCATTTTTATGATGTTTTGCTGTCATGACCACGGATCCCCCAAAGCTTTTAACCTCTTCAAAAATTCTTTGATCATCAGTGGCGACCACTAAATGATTCAGTTGCTTAGATTTTTTCGCCTGTTCATAAACCCTTTGAATCATGGTTTTACCCATAATGTCAATTAATGATTTCCCTGGAAAACGGGTAGATTCATAGCGTGAAGGGATGATGCCAAGAACTTTCATGGTGCTGATTTTTGAACTTTTAAGGAAGTACCCTCTGAGGCAATTACTATGATTTTTTCACCTTTCTCGAGGTATTCACCTCGGGTATAGGCATCATAAACGGTATCGTCAATCATGATACGTCCACTGGGGCGCATAATACTTACTACGGTTCCGATGGAGCCAATGAGTGATTTATTGTAGAAACTGGAGGTATATCCCGTGGAAGTATCTTGTACGTCTGTAAGAGCAAATCGGTTGAAAAAAGAAGTTTTGGTTAATCTTGCACCCAATAAGATCATCATGAATAGAGCCCCTAAAAATCCAACGAGACTGGTAATGAGGGCATTATTTAGCAGAGAAGCTTCTATTAAATCAAAATTAAGACCGTCATTATTGATCATGACCAAGGTGAGAGATCCTATCGTAAAGGTCAATCCTAAGATGCCGGGGAGTCCAAATCCGGGGATCACAAAAACTTCAAGTGCGATTAATAATAGACCCACAAAAAAAACAATGATTTCCCAATTTTCAGCCAAGCCATTGAGGTAGTAGGGGGTGAAATAAAGAAGCGCTGCTACCATTGAGGCAACAATGGGAAACCCAATGCCAGGAGATTGGAGCTCAAAATATAAGCCTCCCAAGATCAGTAATATGAGCACTCCGCTCACGGCAGGATTTAGAAAAAGAGCAATGAATCGTTCGCTCCAATCAAGTTCAAAGAGGGTTATATCGTATTGGGCGACACCTGATCTGAGCATAATATCGGAGACGCCTTCCACTTCGGCTTCACAAAACCCGTATTCTATGGCTTCAGAAACGGAAAAAGTCAAAACCTTACCGTCTTTGATCAGCGAATCTAAACGGATTTCTTCATCTACCATGGCCTCAGCAATCTCCGGATTTCTTCCCTTAGCCTCTGCGGTAGATCTCATGATGGATCTCATATAAGATTGATATTTATCAGGCGCCGCTTCACCTTCACCCGTAACGACGGTTGCGGCGCCGATACTTGATCCTGTTGACATATAAATGCTGTCACAAGCGATGGAGATCAAAGCACCTGCTGAGGCGGCATCCTTATTGATAAATGCATAAACGGGTCTTTCGTAGTTGAGTATGGCTGTTCTAATTTCATCAGCATCGGTCAAAGCACCACCGTAAGTATCCAGTTCGAGAATGATATAATCCACATTCATTTCAGTGGCCTTTTCCAATCCCAATGAAACATATCGATTGCTTCTTGGATCAATATCGCTGGTGACCTTCAAATGAAGTATCTGCGGTGTCTTTTCTTGACCGAATATCAAAGCGCTCGATAAGCAAGCAAGGATTGCTATGAAAACATGTTTGAAGTTTGGCATTGATCTTGTTGGGGTTAAATTTGTTTAAAATTACAACACAGAAATTGAATTTAACATCAGATGTCGGTTTTTCATGGAAATTCACAGATCCTATTTGGTTAATCAAGGTGGATCAAGTTGACTCCCAATTGGGAATTGAACTGCGTACTGAAGAGACGATGGAGCATTATTTTGCGGTGATCCATGTACACTCGTATGAAGTTACTAAAATTAAGATCCCTATTAAAATGGATTGGTGGTCTACCTTATTGGGTATCAAGGGGAATCAGCTGATCATAGGTGTGTACCAAAATCAACGTAATCCAGGGCCTATTACTTTGATGCGATACGATTGGAAAAGTAATGTGATTTTAGAGGAGATTAAAAATTTTCAGTTGCATGAGTTGACAGATACCTTTATCAAAGGCAAGATGCTGAAGGAGCAGGGGTTTGAATATCTTGAAATTTCACTGGGAGAAGAGAAAAATATGGAAGAAATTTCTTTGCCTACTATTTTCTTACCTGAGACCTCTGCTTTTGATACCGTCGCCGCGTACTTGAGACGAAAAAATCGAGAACCGAAAGAAGAAGTTGCCTATTTGGAATTCAATAGTCATATTTTGATTCTCTATTATCTGCAAAATAAGGATCTGCTGGATAAACATTTATTGTGGTTGAGCGAAGAAAAGGTCGTCCAAGAATTTATTTTGGATCATAAAGTACAAGGGATATCAGCAGAAAGTTTTATGGTCTTGGCAAAGAAGCTCATATTTGTTCAGAATAAGATTAATCTTAAAATTTATGATTTATAAAGCCTGCCTTTTTAATGCTTTGTTCTTATCAGCGCTTACCTGCCACGCTTACGATTCGCTGAGTGTAATACAGCGCGCAGATAGTCTTTTTATTATCCATGAGGTTGAAAGCGGAGAAACTGTCTATTCTTTAGCTAAAAGATATCATATAACACCAGATCATCTTATTCGTCAGAATGGCTTAAAAAGTAATACTTTGGATATTGGACAAGTATTGGAAATGCATTATGAAAAGGAAGCTTGGCAGGACTCACTCATACTTTCTAAACTTCCTAATGGTCAACATGAAGTAGCTTTGGGAGAAACCTTGTACGCCATCGCCAACCAATACAATCTTTCTTTGGAAGTACTTAGAAAAATAAATGCATTATTATCAGATGAGTTATCCGTTGGTCAGTACCTTATCATCAGCGATTCATCTGAAACAAGTACTTACAAGGAGTCATCTAGCGCAGCTTCAAAACCAGAAATGAGGGTCATTGATGATTTCTCTGATAGTATAGCCGCAATTGAAATAGATACTTTAGCTGAGCCAGAACCTTACATTTATTATGTTCAAACTGGTGAAAATATGGAAGAAATTGCAGTTAAATTCAATACCTCCAAATATCAGATTAAAGAGTTCAATAACCTTACAAATTATCGGGTAAGAACGGGACAAAAAATAATTTTTCCAAGCAAAATAGTGAGCGAGAGTACACTCGCAAGGGTCAGTAAAGTTCCATATTATACATCAACTCCATATGGATCAAAATTACTTCTTAAAGAGGTTGGAGGAGTCAAAAAATATACCGAAGAAGGATTGGTTTTGAAGATTGACTCAGAATTGAACACGCCAAAATATCTGGCATTACATAGGATTCTGAGTATAGGTACTATTTTTGAAGTAATCAATTTAATGAACAATAAAAATGCCTATGTTAGGGTGGTGGGTCGATTGCCCAATACAGGATTGAATCAAAATATTATGCTGCGCCTGACCAAATCTGTGTTTCAGGATTTGGGTGTTGTAGATCAACAAGTACGTATGAAAATGGTCTACTACAAGTAATGTTTTAGAATTAATGAAAGCTTGATTTAATATTTGATACTTTCAATTAATAATTTTTTTGGTGAAATCGAAAATACAGAGAGGTTACTTTATTTTTTAAAATCACATCTACGAGTGGGTTGATACTAATAGCCAATACTGAAAAGATAGATTTTGATACTAAAAGTGTTTACCGACTAGGTATTACTGGAAGCGATCAATTCTTGGTTGATACTGCCTATGTGTCCATCACGTTAGAAAAAAACATGGCGCCAATAGGAGAATCAGGTTCGGTTACGATTTCTGAAACTTTGCAAAATGGTGCAGAGATCTTTCAGTTGGTGGCAACTGATGAAAACAATGATCAGATTCAGTTTAAAATCATCGAAGGAAATGAGGAAGCAGCCGTTGCCTTATCAGAAAATGGTAAATTGACCGTTGCTAATACCAATGCCCTAGTTCCTGAGTCGACTATAGAGCTGATTATAGGCATCTCGGATCCTTACGGGGCTGAGTCTAAAATTACCTTTTCTATAGCTGTAGAGGAAGAAGTATTAGGGTTCAATGAGGTGCTGCGTGCAGTGAAGGCCTATCCTAATCCAACGGCGGGTGAGATTGAGGTAGAAATAGCTTCAGGATCACAATTAGAAATAGTAGTAAGTGATTTATCTGGCCGTATCGTACA
>ENA-OQVM01005938-OQVM01005938.1-marine-metagenome-genome-assembly--contig:-NODE-5938-length-11411-cov-3.011205_pt1 | contig 11411 bp, 10 predicted proteins | sample MGYA00237776_ERZ505498 | MGnify/ENA primary metagenome ERZ505498 (study PRJEB26159, sample SAMN06265151) | marine metagenome | isolation source: Helgoland LTER site | place: Germany:Helgoland, sampling... | reverse complement strand
CAGTTTCGGACACGTGGAGCCTTCCGATATCTTGGGCCCAGTCTCATTGATACCCGAAGATCGGGCAAAACAAGAGGGCAATTTGGTTGGCCCCCGCTTATGCGAGAGCAGCAAAATCTTGCGCGATGTAACAGAGGCCCGTTGGCGTCGCAAGCACCCAGCGACAAGTTTCCGCCCCTTATCGTCGCATATGGGGTCGTCGGCCCCCTTGGCCAGCTTTTCCGCCGCAAAAGTTGGCGATCTTTCAGGAGTTTTGGCTTGCATGGCAAAAAAGGCGCATGACCAATCTGGTCAAACGCCTCCGTTTCTAATGTCTTCACTGTCAGTCGATGCTAACGCGGCGGCAAAAACTGTCGTTTTAGCATGCGAGGCTAGAATCGCGTCAGGACGCTACAGCGACCGACGCAATTGTTTGCCACGCCCCACCCGTCCTGACCTTGAGGTCAGCGTCATCTTTACACCATGCCGTCCAGCCTTCTTGCGGGGCAACAAAAAGCCAACCACCGCCGCGCCAAGATGCAATCATCCCGTCCTTGCCAGCCCAAGCACCCGTCGCAGGTGCGCCTAACGCCCAAGATTGACCATCGATCGGCGATGAAGCCGGAACAGTGGCCGCCACGCCTTCAAGCGTCAGCTGCACAATCATGTCCAGCAACTCGATTGCTTCGTTATGCGTGACGTGCTTTTGCGCCTGTGCCGGCATGATGAATGGTAAAGACAGGTTCGGGGTTTCATTTGACATGTGCGTTGCAACCTTCCGCAAAGGGGTTAAATCGCGCCAACCTTCGCATTCATAGCTGAATGAACCCTTGCAGCACCGTGCGCACTGATCTGGCCGTTGAACCGCGCCGACAGACTGCCTAGTCTCCGACAGAATTAATGGAGACAACTATATGCGCGTTTTGGTCACCGGTGGTGCGGGATACATTGGCAGTCACACACTGCTGGAACTGATGGCGCAGGGCCATGAGGTCTGCGTGCTCGATAATTATGCGAACGCGACCCCTACAGTCCTGAACCGCGTGCGTGCCCTGTCTAACGGCCAAGTCACCGATTTCGTCGGTGACGTACGTAATGCTAAAAAACTAGACGAAGTGATGGCAGCATTCGCCCCAGAGGCCGTGATCCATTTTGCGGGCCTCAAGGCCGTTGGTGAAAGCGCGCAAAAACCGCTCTATTACTATGATGTAAACATCACAGGCACGTTGACGCTGCTACACGCAATGGAGCGCGCTGGCTGCAAGCGCATCATCTTTTCGTCCTCTGCCACCGTTTATGGGGAACCGCAGTATTTGCCCTATGATGAAGCCCACCCAACAAATCCCATGTCGGTCTATGGACGCACAAAGCTGATGGCAGAGCAGATTTTGACGGATTGGGTCGCGGCGCACGCAGACCGCACGGCCGTGCTGCTGCGGTATTTTAATCCGGTCGGCGCGCATCCTTCGGCTGACCTTGGCGAAGACCCGCGCGATATTCCAAACAACCTGATGCCATTCATTGCCCAAGTCGCCGTCGGCAAACGGGACGTGCTCGAGGTGTTTGGCGATGATTATGACACGCCTGATGGCACAGGTTTGCGCGACTATATCCACGTCGTTGATCTGGCGCGGGCACATGTCGCGGCTCTTGACTATGCCGCTGTGCACAATGGCGCACGGCCCTTCAACATTGGCACAGGACAGAATTATAGCGTGCGCGATATGGTTGCAGCGTTCGAGATCGCGTCAGGGCGCAATATTCCCACCAAACAAAGCCCGCGTCGGGCAGGTGATGTGGCAGCAATGCAAGCTGATGCAAGCCGTGCCAACGCGGAACTGGGCTGGCACGCAACGCATGGCTTAGACGACATGGCTGCAAGCACATGGGCGTGGCAATCCAAAAACCGCAACGGATACGATACTGACTAGGGTGATCTGTTTGGTCGCATCGCCATGAGTTGTATCGAATTTTAAGCAGTTTCTGTGGGCTGAAAAAACCGCACAGCGACCATCAAATCGCAATGCCGCCCGTTATTTGGAACAACAGATTGGAGCGAGGCATGAGACGAACCAAAACCCGTGCGCCGCGCACCTAATCCTTCGCGCTTCGATTTGCACAGTATCCGCTGCATCCCAAGACGATGCCTGTAAGACCTGATCTTCTAACACTCCGGCAAACATGGGAAAAACCGCAATGGGTGCCAGCGCAGAATCCTAGATTGGATCAGATACCATTCCGCGCAAGCACCAGGTTTTGAGCTGTGTCTGCAGTGCTATTGCGATGTCATCACGACCAGTTAACGATTTCTGATTCCAGGGCTTCGAGCGAGGCTCGTTCAAGCTCAAAGTGCTTTTGAGGTAATTGTATCGTTTTGTTGAATCAATTGCGCGCCAAGCTCCACTTTGGTGACTTGCATGGTTCACGTACCAATCCCCCGAGGGTGCCGAAATACCCTGATATTTTGACGACCATTGGTTCCGGGGGGGGCCTTTTATGTCAACACTCAACTTTACCGGCTTCGCCGTGTCCGGCGATAGCGTCGGCCATTCGCGCATTACCGACTTGGCGCTGGTCATGGTCGGCGGATCAACGCATCTGTATAGCACGACACGCTATGACGGGGTACTTCAACATTGGGACATTCGATCTAGCGAGATTGAACTTGGGGATAACCGCGCCTTTGAGGGCCCATTGCAGGCTGGCGCAGTAAGCGGGTTGGCCACGATTTCTTTGGGGTCTGCAACAGGCATACTAACAGGCGGCGCACAAAACGGGGACCTACAACTGGTTAGTTTGGGCGGAACGGGGGCGTTCACAGCAGAAAGTGCGCTTACGACGCTTCCCCCCACGTTTCATGGATTTCAACACGCAAGCACGATCGCGTTGCCCGATGGCACACAGGCCGTCTTTGGTGCCCTCGCTGGCGCCATTGGTATTGGCCGGATGCGGTTCACGGACGAAGGTGCTTTGATTGATCATACTGTCCTACAAGACCCAACGGCAAATACTGCGTCGCAAATTACCGGCACCACCTACGTCACGATAGCAGGACAGGTATTTCTGCTAAGCATCAGTGCCAACCAGAACGGCCTGACCAGTCGCAGCGTCACCGCTGATGGCGCGCTAACAAACGTGCAATCAATTGGAACCAATGACGGCCTTTGGATCGATGCGCCAACAGCCATTGCGACCGCCTTTATCGGTGGGACAACCTATGCGATTGTGGCCAGCGCTAACACAGACAGCCTAAGCGTCGTGGAAATAGCGCCCGACGGCAGCATGGCCGTGCGCGATCATTTGATGGACAGCCGCGAAACACGCTTTGGAGGGGTGACGGCGCTGGAAATCGTTGAAAGCGACGGCAAGACATATGTTATCGCAGGTGGGGCGGACGACGGTTTGTCGGTGCTAATGTTACTTGATGGCGGCTTGTTGGTGCACCGCGCAAGCATCGAGGATGCGGTTGACTACACACTTGATAACGTGAGCGCATTAGCTGCAATCCGGCGCGCCTCAGGTCTGGATATCTTTGTGGCAAGCAGTTCAGAGGCAGGCATTTCGCAGCTCCACTATGAGACTGGCTTCGCCGGAATCACAGCGACTGCCGTCCTTGCGGGCGGCGCCTTAACTGGCACAGCGGGCAGCGATATTTTGCAAGGTCATAGTGGCGCAGATGTCATCAGCGCCGGTGCTGGCGCAGACATCCTACGCGACGGTGCGGGTGTTGATATCATGTCGGGAGGTGCTGGCGCAGATTTGTTTATTCTCACTGCCGATGGCAAAGCCGATACAATCACGGACTTCATGGTTGGAGAGGACAAGCTTGATTTGTCGCTTTGGCCAATGCTGCGCGATATTAGCCAGCTCTCTATTTCAATTCGTCCTGACGGAATGCAAATCGTATATGGACCAGAAGCCCTGATCGTCCAAAGCGCAGATGGTGGTGCAATCGATTATCGCAGCCTGCAAACCTCAGACCTGATTGGTGGATCACGTCTTTCTTCGATTATCGTGCCTGGCTACCCTGGTCCTGCAAAACCCACACCCGATAGCAACCCATTACCCGATCCCGCTGCGGATCAAGGCGGGCCGAACAATACGCTGACACCTTTGCAAATCATTGCCGTCAATAACATTGACGCCTTGCGTAATGCGCTTGGTGATCAAGGCTCGGCCATAGACGGCTTGGTTATCAACGGAATGGATCAACCTGAAAGCTTCACCGGCAGTTTCGGATTCGATCTGATTTTTTCAGGTGGCGGCAGCGACAGCGTTATGGGTGGCAGTGGCGACGATATTCTTTTTGGTCGCGCTGGCGATGACTTTCTTTCAGGCGAAGCCGGCGCCGACACGCTGAAAGGCGGCGCAGGTAACGATATTCTGTCAGGCGGCGATGGCCAAGACCACTTGAATGGCGGCGCAGGCGACGACCAGCTTTCAGGTGGTTTCGGGGATGACACTCTGATTGGTGACGCGGGCGCGGACACGTTTATTTTCAATGGTGGCCAAGATACAATCCGCGACTTCACATCGGGCGAAGATCAAATAACGCTAGGTCCAAACCTATGGACGGGCCTCACGTCCGCCGCAGATCTCTTGTTTTTCTACGGCAGTTTGGATGTGTCCGGTGCCGTGATCGCTTTCGAAACCGGTGACACCCTGCGCATTGAAGGGATCACCAATCTGTCTATTCTTGCGGACGATTTTGCGCTGTTTTAGGGGCGTTTAATTCAACGTTGTAGCAAGCGAATTGCCCAGCCCAAAGACCGTCAATGCAGGTCCCAGCGCGCTTTCAGTGCCATAGATCAGGTCGCCATCTTCAAGCATGAAACGCCCTGCCGAAAACAAGCCATCGGCCGATGTCAGATCAATGGTAAACACGACCCGCTCTTTCGGAGGGCCAGAGATTCCATCGCGCACTGCGCTGCTGGCATATTCACGCATAACCAAGATGCTTTCAGGATTGGCGCTGCCAGCGTTCACGCCGCCGATCAATGCCATAGCTTCAAGCGCTGAAAACTCATCCTCGGGAAAGTCGAAAATTGCTTGCGATCCGGTTGCACCTAGCGTGATGAATTTGCGATCATCATCGACCACATAAATCCGGTCACCGCCGCGTACAGTCGTATTCATGCGTGGATCTTCAAGCAAGCGATCGAACGGGAGGCCAAATGTCTGCCCATCGCGTACAAGACGTACCTGCGGGGACACCAAAGTAGGGTTCGGACCACCAGCAAGTGAAAACAATTCAAGCAGTTTTAAGTTTCGATCTGCCAACGGGTATAGGCCCGGCGCAGACACACCTGACGCCAGATTGGCGGTGTTGGCACGACCCGGTTCGACAACCAGCTGCACTTGGGCAGACGGAACCGTACGTACCAATTCTTCTTCGATGCGCTGGCGGGCTGTTGTTGGAGACATGCCTGACACGCGCAGGTCACCGATAAACGGGACAAATATCTGACCTGCAGAGTTCACTTGTGTGAGTGCAGTGCAGTCACACCGCCCGGTCCAAAGATCGAAGTTTCTTCCGCGTCCCAAATCGTCAATTGCACTTGATCACCAGCCGCAATCATCAGCGATGCTGGCTGATCACGCGCTGTGATCCACGGCAGTGCTTCTTTGCCAGTCGCTGGCCATGCAGCAAGAACGGGCAGTGTTGCGCGATCCACATCGTAGACGGCGAAGTCATAAACGGGGTCTTCGCCAGCGGCTGCGGTGTTGGCATTTGATGCCGCCAGAATTTCTGATTCGAAACCGGCCCCACGGGGCAGTCCACAACTGGCCAAAGCCAGACATGCAATTAGGGCAAAGCAACGTTGGGCGAACACGGGGCAGCTTCCTTTCGCGAATTGCCTCAAGCGATACTGAACCACACCCGTTTTGTCCATGCGTGATAGCGCTTCAAATCGCGACAAACAGTGTCGAAACCGTTAGAAATCGACAGCTATGCCCTTTCGCTCCCAATCGCCAAAGCGCACGGGCTCTGGTCCGTCGCGGCCACCCAGTTCAGTGGGCAATCCTTTGCCGTCAGCCGCAAGACGGCGCTCTTCGGCTTCGGCCAAGGCACGTTGCGCAGCAAGTGGCAGGTCTTTGGGTTCATTCGTCACTGTGTCGGTCTCCTTGTCGCGGGCTTGTCTTTGATATACGTCCCGCGCACCCAGCTTCAAGTGAGAGATCCATGAACCAGACCGGTCTGCCTGCCCGCCGCGCCGCCCATCACCTCTTGATGGAGATCACAGACGAAGGCCGTTTGATGCCTGAATTGATCGTAGGTGGCGCTCTTGCGCGTTTAGAAAACGATGATCGCGCCCGCGCCCAGCGCCTTGCGACCGACGCATTGCGTGGCTTGGATCGTGCTGATCGGATGCTGAAACCGTATTTGAAAAAGGCTCCCCCATCGCATGTCATGAACGCACTGCGCCTTGGTGTGATCGAATTGTGCGGTGGCGAAGCCGCCCACGGTGTCGTCAACGCTTACGTTGAAATCGTCGCGCGCAACAAACGCACACAGACGATGAAGGGTCTTACAAACGCTGTTTTGCGCAAAATCGCCGATGATGGCCCTGCAGGTTGGAACAAACGTGCTGTGCCTTTGACACCGGGTTGGCTACGTCAACCATTGGTCGCCGCTTGGGGCCGCGACGCGGTTGAGGGTATGGAGGCTGCGCATTTAGCTGGTGCACCATTGGACCTGACGGTCAAAGCTGATCCCGAAGCCGTCGCCGAAACTGTCGGCGGTGTGGTTCTGCCAACGGGTTCTGTGCGGGTCGCGAACGCTGGCCAAGTCTCGACCTTGCCCGGCTACGCGGATGGTGCATGGTGGGTGCAAGACGCAGCCGCTGCGATCCCTGTTATGCTGCTGGGTGATGTCAAAGGGCAGAATATCTTAGATCTTTGCGCCGCGCCGGGTGGCAAGACGATGCAACTCGCGGCTTTGGGTGCAAACGTCACTGCCGTTGATGTGTCAGAAAAGCGGATGGCACGCGTATCCGAGAACTTAACCCGCGTAGGCCTAACGGCTGAGGTCATTGTCAGCGATGCCTTTGCATTGGACGAAGGCGGCTATGACGCGATCTTGCTGGATGCGCCCTGCTCTGCCACGGGTACGATCCGGCGACACCCTGATCTGCCCTACGCCAAAGACGGGTCAGAGTTCGCTGCGCTGATTGATCAGCAAGAAGCATTGCTAGATCACGCCCTATCCTTGCTTAAACCGGGTGGCCGCCTGGTTTATTGCACGTGTTCGCTGCTTCCCGACGAAGGCGAAGTGCAAGTCGAAGAAGCCTTGGCTCGGTTTGATGGCCTAACGGTGGAAACACCCAGCATCAAAGGCATCGACGCCGATTGGGTAACGCCCGAAGGCGGCTTGCGGCTGCGTCCCGATTATTGGGCAGAGCTTGGTGGCATGGACGGCTTCTATATGGCGGTTCTGCGAAAGCCTGCGTGACTTGAACGCAGGCTTGTTGCTATGGTTTGTCTAAGCATTCGTGACGCGTAGACATCAAGGCGGCAAAACTTGGGCCAACCACAGACATGGCGGCAGCGCCGTATCCGTTTCATGCATCGGGTTCACGCCCGCCGTGCGGCCCGTGCCGACACTGCGACTGCATTTGTATCCGCCCCTGAACCGCACACAATTGGCCAAGTCGCACGCGGCCGCCAACTGATTGCGGGTAATTTTCTATTCTCTGGCTTGTTGGTCGAAGGGCCGGATCTTTCTATTTGGGACATCGCCCGCGACAACCCTACGGTCGCAGAAGAAATCCAAGGCTGCGAATGGCTGGATGATCTAGCAGCTGTCGGCGCTGACCGCGCGCGCGACCGCGCTCAGGCTTGGGTGTTTGACTGGATCAACCGCTACGGTGATGGGCGCAGCGATGGGTGGACACCCGGCATCACGGGACGGCGGGTCATTCGATGGATCAATCACGGGTTTTTCCTGCTGCGCGGTAAAGACAAAGCAGCGGGACAACTGTTTTTCCAAAGCCTCGCACGGCAAACCCTGTTTCTATCGAAACGTTGGCAGGTCACTTCCCCCGGATTGCGCCGCTTTGAAGCGTTAACGGGCACCATTTACGCAGGGCTGTCGCTTGAAGGAATGGAACATCATATCCCAGCCGCAGTTGCGGCCCTAAGTGCTGATTGCCAATCGCAGATCGACAAAGATGGGGCGATCAAAACACGTAACCCCGAGGAATTACTCGAAATACTAAGCCTGCTAAATTGGACCGCAAAGGCATTGACCGAAACGGGACATGACGTGCCTGCGCCGTTGAAAGCTGCAATTGAGCGTATTGCGCCAACACTGCGTGCGCTGCGCCATTCAGATGGCGGATTGGCGCGTTTTCACGGTGGCGGACAGGGTCTTGAAGGGCGGTTGGATCAGGCGCTTGCGTCCTCGGGTGTGCGTGGCAGCCCTGCAAAAGGTCTGCATATGGGGTATGCGCGGCTGACGGCTGGTCGCACCACGTTGATTGCTGACGCAGCAGCACCTCCCAGCGGTGACGCTTCGGCTGATGGCCATGCCAGTACATTGGGGTTTGAGCTGACATCAGGGCGCAGGCCATTGATCGTCAACTGCGGCTCTGGCGCGCGGTTTGGCGTTGAATGGCGCAGGGCTAGTCGGGCCACGCCCAGCCACTCGACAATGATGATCGAAGGGGTTTCCTCTTCGCATCTGGCATCTTCAATGGCGTCAAGCCAAGCAGAAGAATTGCTGACCGGTCTTCCCTCTTTGGTGCGCGGATATACGATCGAAGACACACAAGGTCGCAGGCTGGAAATGTCGCAAAACGGCTATCAACCCAGCCACGGACTGACCCATGCACGCATTCTGCACGTCTCGGCTGATGGGCGCACGGTTGACGGCGAGGATATTTTGACCACGCTAGATGCTGCTGACAATGCTATTTTCGACAAGGCAATGGTCCATGCAGGACCGATTGGCATTCCTTACGCGGTGCGTTTTCATCTGCACCCCGATGTCGAGGCAACCCTTGATATGGGCGCAACCGCTGTGGCCATGCGTCTCAAATCTGGCGAAGTTTGGGTGTTTAGGCATGACGGACAGGCGAAACTTAGCCTTTCTGCGTCAGTTTATCTGCAAAATGGGCGATTAAGACCCCGCACGACCCAACAGGTGGTTTTATCCGGCAGCGCAATGGCCTATGCGACACGCGTCCGGTGGTCGCTGGCCAAAGCACAAGACACACCCAATGCGGTGCGTGATCTGGTGAAGGCCGACCCGATGGACGTTGTTGAATAGACCATTCGAGGATCCACATGACCGACCTTGCACCCCTGCGCCGCGCGCTGCTTTCTGTTTCTGACAAAACCGGCCTGATTGAGCTGGGCCAAGCTTTGGCCGCACGCGGCGTCGAACTGCTATCGACTGGCGGTTCTGCCAAGGCACTGCGCGATGCAGGTTTAGATGTGCGCGATGTGGCTGATGTGACCGGCTTTCCCGAAATGATGGATGGCCGCGTCAAGACGCTGCATCCGGTTGTGCATGGCGGCCTTCTGGCGCGCCGTGATCTAGACAGCCACCGCGACGCAATGATCGAACACAACATCGGGCCGATCGATTTGCTTGTCGTGAACCTTTACCCGTTTGAAGAAACAGTGGCCAAGGGCGCAGACTTTGACACCTGCATCGAGAATATCGACATCGGCGGACCTGCGATGATCCGCTCTGCCGCCAAGAACCATGCGTTTGTGAGTGTGGTGACAGATGTTGAAGACTACGCCGCTTTGTTGGCCGAGCTAGACGCCAACGACGGCCAGACAACGCTGGCCTTGCGCCAGCGTCTTGCCCAAACCGCATATGCCCGTACCGCTGCATATGACACTGCCGTCAGCACTTGGATGGCAGGCGCAATTGGCGCAGACACCCCGCGCCGTCGTTCGTTCAGCGGAACCTACAAGCAGACCATGCGTTATGGCGAAAACAGCCACCAGTCAGCGGCGTTCTATACCGATGGAACCGAACGCCCCGGTGTGGCCACCGCCATCCAGCATCAAGGCAAAGAACTGTCTTATAATAACATTAACGACACCGATGCCGCGTTCGAATTGGTGGCAGAGTTTGATCCGGCCGACACCGCAGCAGTCGCAATCATCAAACATGCCAATCCTTGCGGCGTGGCACGTGGCGCGACGTTGCTAGAGGCCTATCAGAACGCATTCGACTGCGACCGCACCAGTGCCTTTGGCGGCATTGTTGCTTTGAACCAACCGCTGGATGAAGCAACCGCCAAAGCCATTGTCGAGATTTTCACCGAGGTCGTCATCGCCCCCGGAGCATCCGACGCAGCCAAGGCTGTCTTTGCTGCAAAGAAGAACCTGCGCTTGCTAACAACCGACGGCTTGCCCGACGTCAAAGCACCGATCACCACCTACCGCCAAGTTGCGGGTGGTATGTTGGTGCAGGACAAGGACACAGGCTTTGTCGGCATCGACGATCTAAAGGTCGTCACAAAGCTGGCCCCGACTGACGCGCAAATGGCCGATCTTTTGTTTGCTTGGAAAGTCGCCAAACACGTTAAATCCAACGCTATCGTGTACGTCAAAGACAATGCGACCGTCGGCGTCGGCGCTGGGCAGATGTCGCGCCTTGATAGCGCACTGATCGCCGCCAAAAAGGCCGAACGCATGGCCGAAGCGATGGGTTTGCCGGAACCGCTGACCAAAGGATCCGCTGTCGCCTCTGACGCGTTCTTCCCGTTTGCGGATGGTTTGATGGAAGCCGCCTCTGCGGGGGCTACATGCGTTATTCAACCGGGTGGGTCGATGCGCGATGATGAAGTAATCGCTGCCGCAGACGAAGCGGGTATCGCAATGGTCTTTACCGGCATGCGGCATTTCCGGCACTAGGAGTTTACGCATGCGACTGATGTTCTGGACCGGCTTTGGGGTCTTTGCACTTGATCAGGTGATCAAGTTTTATGTGTTGTTCAGCGTCTTTGGCCTGTCTTGGGCACAAGTGCGCGTCCCGTCCGATCAACTGCCTTACCCGCCTACGGTCGAGGTTTTTCCGCCGTACCTTGTTCTTAGAATGGCGTGGAACCGTGGCATCAACTTTGGTTTGTTCGCTGATTTTGATATGCGTTGGGTTCTGATTGCCGTGGCCTTTGCGATCACCGGTGCTGTGACGTGGTGGCTAAGCCGCTCTGGCGGCACCAAGTGGGTCTATATCGCTGGTGGTTTCCTAATTGGTGGTGCCATGGGCAACGTCATCGACCGGTTCTTTTATGGGGCGGTCGCGGACTTCCTGAACATGTCATGCTGCGGGTTCAACAACCCCTACGCTTTCAACGTCGCCGACATCGCTATTTTCGCTGGGGCAATCGGATTGGCCTTTCTCGCAGACGATAGCAAGAAAGCTGCGTGACGCAGCACAAGACTTGCGATAAACAAAGCAAAGACAC
>ENA-OQVM01005933-OQVM01005933.1-marine-metagenome-genome-assembly--contig:-NODE-5933-length-11414-cov-4.671871_pt1 | contig 11414 bp, 13 predicted proteins | sample MGYA00237776_ERZ505498 | MGnify/ENA primary metagenome ERZ505498 (study PRJEB26159, sample SAMN06265151) | marine metagenome | isolation source: Helgoland LTER site | place: Germany:Helgoland, sampling... | reverse complement strand
TAAAACTTCACTCTAAAATCAACTAAGGCTTTACTACTTTGTGTAACGGCTTCAATTTCATCTCCAGGATGCCAATCCATACAAACGTCCAATTGATCAAAAAGACCAGCACGAGCCATCCATACTTTTGCGAAAATAGTTTCTTCTGCTGGTGTACCATAAAAAACAATAGTTCCTTTTAAAGTTCCTTTTTCAATTTGTTCTTTAATAGCTATGGCTGCACCAAGGCTGGCTGTTCCAAAAAGATTATGACCACAACCGTGACCTGCTCCCCCTGGCACACGTGACTCTCGCGTTGGTTGTCTTTTTTGAGAAATTCCTGCATTGGCATCATACTCACCAAGAATGCCAATAACAGGTTTACCTGTTCCATAGGTTGCCGTAAAAGCAGTTGGAATTCCTGCAACACCTTTTTCTACTGAAAAACCGTTTTCTTCGGCAAAGGTCATTAAGTATTCTGAAGATTTAAATTCAATTAAGGATGTTTCTGCAGCTTCCCATATGCCATCACTTACTTCGATCATTGCATCTTGATGCGTATCAACCGTTTTTATGATTTCTTTTTTAATTTTTGATTTCGATTGGGAGTGGATTCCTTGTGTACCCAATATTGCCAGGCTGAGAAGCAATAATTTGTTGAAATGTTTCATGATTTATTTTTTTTGAATTCTAAAATCAAAAAATTTATACAAGTTGGATCAAGTATCGAATATGGAAAAATTAAGTCACCTCAAGAAGAAAAAAAAAACAATAATGGATATGCCTTTAAAAGATATATTTCAAAAAACCAGTGAAACAACAGATAATTTTCTTGAAGATTATTATATTAAATTAAATAGTATAAAATATGATAATAAATATGGTAAATTCGATGAAAATATAAGTTGGACGGATTTTATTAGTATACATAGTCTTGCATTTGTCGAATATATGAAAGATGGTGATCATACATTGTATATTGGTATATTATTAGTATTTATTTCTACAATATTATATATATTTAATATAAGTGGTATATGAGTAATGCGAATAAAATTATGAACAAGGTTAATGGTAATACATTATGGATATTAAGTTTCACAATATTTTTTTTATATAGTTTTCGTAATGAAAATATATTATTACCTGTTTTCTTTGTATCCGTATTATCATATATATTTTATAATCATAATGATAAGTTAAGTGAATTAAAAAATACAATATTTGATACCAAAAAACCAGATAAACGCGATATACATTATAATGATAAGATTGTAGAATGTTTAAATAGTATAGAAAAATATAAAAAATACAATTTAAATGAATATCATAATGGAAAAAAGTATTTCCATAAATTTATGGATAATATACATGTATTAGAAAATAAAAACTTAACTAGACATAAACAATATTTAGAAAATGCAAAATATTTTTTAAATAAATGTATAAATCATTTTCAATATATTACTACAAGTATGTCAGATAGAAAATTAATAGATGGTATAAAGTATGGTGATTTTAATAGCACAAAAAAACTAAAAAAATTACATAAACACATTGATGATTTATACAAAGTATGTAATAATATATTATTTACAATATCAAATGATAAAGAACAAAAATTTTTGAAAAATCCGGATATTTATAGTGGTCATGTTAATATTATTGAACCAGAACCAAGCAACAATCACAATATTTATGATTTATATTAGTTTAATAAATCGTATCAAAAAAAATTAATAATAATATGACAGATCATATACTTCAGAAAAAAACACAAAAATTGTATCCTATAAATAACGATTACAACTATACATTTTTAGAAAAATATAAAGAATATTATGATATACAACGTATATATAATTTATTAAATTATACAAAATTAAATAATATATTATATACTATTTATCTAAATTGGTATAATTTTGAAAAAAAACAAAAATCAAATTTAATATATTTTAAGTATGATTGTAAACCAGATGAATTTAATAATATTATAAATAATTTTATAGATGATGATTATAGTATAAGTATATTTGTTATAAATAACATAATTAAATATTATCATTAAATTTATACATTATTTATAAAATTTAATATATTATTTTCTTTTTTTTCACGATATAATTTTAAATTTAATTTTTTCTCTATATTATTATTTACTTTTTTTTTTGTATTTATATATTTAATAATTATATTTATATTGTTTTTTAAATTATGCTTATATAATTTATATATACTATATATTTCATATTTATTATATATACATTTTTCAAATATATATTTTTTACAACAATCTTCACAACAAAATTTATCTTTAATATAAAATATATTATTTATATATTTTAATGGTACAAATTCATTATTACTTAAATTTATTTTATTGCAATTTTTACAAATATTATCTATATCTTTTGTGGTATCTATATTGTCCATATTGTTATATATAATATCTATATTGTTATCTATAATATCTATATTGTTATCTATAATATCATCAATAGAAAAAATAATATCTATATTGTTTTCATTTTTTTCAGTATTAATTTTTATTATAATATCATTTGAATTTGCATTATCAAATTTTGGATTATCATTTACTATTATTTTATTTTTTGGTTTTCTTCCTCTTTTCTTAAGATTGCTCATATTATTATGTTTAAAAATATATATTTTTAAGTATAAATTATATTATGACAAATAATTCTAATATGATACTATTATTAATATCAATTATTGTTGTTTTTTTAGCAGGTATATGTTATCTTGAATTTAAAAAAATTAAAATTGAATTAGATAAACATAAAGAAACATTAACTATTTATAAAGAAAAAATAGAATTATTATTAAACTTAAATGAAAAAATAATGGAAAATAAATTAAACAATGAATATATCCCATCCCCTCCAACTACATATGATATTAATACATTACCAGTAAATAATAATATGAATGTAGAATTAAATAATGATGAAAATATACAAATGGTCGACACACATATTGATAATTATATTGAAGTCGTAGAAGTAAAAGATGTTGTAGAAGATGTTGTAGAAGATGTTGTAGAAGATGTTGTAGAAGATGTTGTAGAAGATGTTGTAGAAGATGTTGCAGATGATGTTGTAGAAGATGTTGTAGAAGATGTTGTAGAAGATCAAGAATTTACAATAAATATATCTAATGATATTGATAATATGTCTATTGATAACATGTCTATTGATAACATGTCTATTGATAACATATCTATTGATAATTCAGAAAATGATATTACCGAAGTTTATAATAATGAAAAAAAAGAAATATATGATGAATATGTTCAAAAAAGTGTTAAAGAATTAAGAGATATATTAACTGAAAAAGGATTACATTTATCAGGAAATAAAACAAAACTTGTAAATCGTATTTTAGATAATATGTGAAAAAAAAATATATTATTTAATATATAATGCCAAATAATATGATCGTTAAAGAAACAGATAGAGAAAATAGAGCAACAGATAATTTTCACTTAGATTTTCCAGCAAGAATGGCAGATGGTAGACAATTTACTGATTACAGAAGTAGTTGCTACATAAATTTACCTGAACAAGATATGACAACTTTTCAATATAGATTATTTTTAAAACATAATGCAGAAAAAATAATGGATAATTTTCAAAGTATAAATGAATATGTAAGTGGATGCGACAAATGTAGCGATTATGAAATCGTTCAACCTCATCTCGCATTAACATGTGATGGTGAAAATTGCAATAGACAGATAAATGATCATGCTGGTGTTGGTATTTATTATGTTGATAATAATAAATAATTATTACTTTATTGTTTCCATCTATTATTACAATCTAAACATGTAATAAATTGTGTCATTGGTTCATCCGCACTCCTAGTCTGAACCTCATAATATGATGTGCTTCTTGATCCACATTTTCTACATTTAAATACATCTGTCATTGCTTCAGGTTTAAGTTCATATTTAAGTTTATCTTTTTTACTTTTAAGTTCTAAAATTTCTTTCCAATTTTCTGGAAATATATCATATATACTAATATTTGCTATATTTGATATATCTATTTTACCACTATTTATGTTTTTTAAAAAATTTTTATTTTTAATATAACTAGTTGAATCTAAATTTGCATATATACTTCTACATTTTGTTAAATATAAATTTTTAAATACATCATCATTCCATGATCTCTGAATATTTTTTTGTTTACTAAGTTTTATAATATAATTATAAATACTTTTTTCAATTATTCTACTATTTGTTTTGTTTTTCAATATTTTATCTAACTTCTCTACAATCTTGTTTCTAAATACATCATGTATATTTGAATTCATAATAATATTAATGATTATATTATATTATTTTTCAAATTTTTAAGTAATTATTATTATCATAATCTAATAATTCAGTATCACAATTAGAAATATATTTATTTTTAAATAAATCATTTTTAATCATATCATTTTTAAATATTTCAATTTTATTATCATCTGTATTATCCATATTTTCATTATTATATTCATTTATATTAAAGTATAATGTACCATAATCTGAATCATAAAAATTTTTATTAGATTTTTTATTACATATATATATATTTCCATATATATTACATTCTTCTGATTTTTCATCAATTATATTAGATAATCCATAAGATGGTAAAGTATGTTTATTTTTTATATTATAATCAGATTCTAAAGATCCATGACATTGTATAATATCATTTTCATAATTCCATTCATATATTAGTTCTAAAGTATTATCATCAATATTTTTTAAACTTGTAAGAATATCAGTATCATATTTTAAATCTATATTATATATATTATCTTCTGTATCTATTTTAATAATTATCATTTAATAATATTATTAAATTTTTTTTAAATAATACTATTTATATGACTACAAAATCATCACAATATGAAAATATAATGCAAAAATATCCCAATAAAATACCAATAATAGTAAATAAATATGATGATAAAGATGACTTACCAGAAATAAATAAAACAAAATATTTAGTAGAAAAAAATATGAAATTTACTAATTTTGTTTATATTATAAGAAAAAGAATAAAATTAAATAGTGAAAAAGCAATATTTATTACAGTAAATGACAGATTATGTCCTTCCAATAATACATTAGAAGAAATTTATAATGATATGAAAGATGATGATGGATTTTTATATATGAAATATAGTAGTGAAAATACTTTCGGATAATTTATTTTTATAAAATTTTTATATTCTTTATAATTATAAAATGTCTGTATTAAAAGGATTATGTACTCCCTTACAAGTTTTCGTTGTTCTTGCTGTTATCAGCACAATATTATATATAATTAATATGTTTACTAGTGTTCATACGAATGATCCAGTAGATCCTGGAAATTATTTATTCAAAAATAATGCTGTCCAATATGGATATATGGCATTAGTATTAAAAGTAGTATTTTACATAATGTTTGGATATTTATTACAAGTATTGTGTAAAAATAGATTAGATAGTGTAGCATGGATTGTGCTATTTTTACCATATGTATTATTCGCTTTTATTATGCTTTATGCTATGAGCATGGGAGCTTTAGCAACTATTAGAGGTAGATAAATATTTAAATTTATTTTATATAATTATATTATATGAAGTTTAACAATGATATAAAAATGGCAATTATAGGTTTTGCGATTATATCTTTCGCACTATATAGTGTAAAACCAGAATTTATGTTTGATAGAGATAATAGTTTTAAACAATTTGGTTTAACACGTGATAAAACTATTTATCCTTTTTGGTTAGTTACATTATTAAGTGGTATAATAATATATTTATGTATTATTGTTAAGAATAATGATTATATTTAAAATATTTATTTAATTTATATGACAGATGATAATATTTATTATGAAAAATTAGAAGATTTTTATAATGATATGTTAATTTCTATGAATGGCACTGATGATAAATGCAATGATTGTACTACTACAAGAAAATTTGTATTTCAAAAAGTCGATGATAAAATATCTTTAATATATGACTGTGGTGAAACTAGTGGCAATGAAAGTAATAGTAATTGTGGACCAAAATATGAAATAATTTTACCAACTAAAGTAAATTATATATCACAATATGAATCATTATACAAAGCATTAAATAATAATATAGATTATGATATTTTAAAAAAATATATTAAATTTAATAATGATTATGAAAAAAATTATGATATTAATCTTAATACTTTTGATAAATTAAAAGTTCTTTTTAAAAATATAAATGATATAGAAGATAAAAATCAAATATGTAATAAAATTAAAGATGATATCTCTATTTTAAAAAAAGATAATACTGTATTATTACAAGAAATAGAAAATATTGTAGATGATACAAAAAACAAAAAAATTAAAGATTATATTAGAAATAATCGACAAATACAAAAATTAAATAAAAATTTAAATGATATACTAAACAATATAAAAACAATATTTGTTATTGAAAAACCTTTAATTAAATTATCAGATATTGATATAATTGATACACCTGAAGTATCACCTGAAGTATCAACTGAAGTATCACCTGAAGTATCGACTGAAGTGGATACACCATCAAAATCAGAAGATAAGTATCTAAATAATATAACAGATATAGAAAAATTTACAGATTATAAAGATTTTAACTTTTCTAAAACAAGTGTTAAAGAATGCGAACAATCAGTCAGTTGGGAAAGATTAGACAAAGCAAAAAATCCAAAAGAATATTTAAAAATATTTAAACAGATACAAACTAATCCTAAATTTCCATCATTTAATCAAATATATTTTCACGCTGGAGATAGTTTACAATATCAAAAATTTGGTTATCTTAAAACAAGATTATTAAGTTATCCTAAAGATTACGAAGTTTCTGATAATAAAACTTATGATGTATATCAAGATTATAATATTGATACTACATATCAAACTTTTCAATATTTATTCCAAAAACTAAAGAAAGGTATTTATGTATCATTTAGAAATGGTAAGTTAGATGTATTTTTACCATTTAGTAATTTTGATTATCATAACAACTGGTCAGAAATATTAAAATCTGAAAATCCTGGACTTTTTAAAAAAATGGTAAATGATCCAAATAATTTAAAGGATGCTTCAAGATGGTATGCGAATAATTGCTTTTTTAATACAGAAAAATACAAATATACTGAAAAATCTAAAAATAATAATTTTCAAGAGTTTTTAATAGAAGGAGATAAAACAGTAATACCTCTTAAATACTTTTTAATATATTTTGAAAAATTTTGTAATAATAATGATTTAAATATACCAGATGTTGATTATTTTTTCAGTCCTAGAGATTTTCCAGTATTAAGGCATGATTATTTAGAACCATATGATAAAATATTTCCAAATAAAAAATTAGAAGAAAAATATATACATACAAATTATACACCTATATTATCTCAAAGTGGAAATACGAATTATCATGATATACCAGTTCCAACAGAAGACGATATGTTAAGAATAAGTCCAGATATTTATCCAAGTAGTTGTAAAAATTCATATAACAATATACCAGAATTCAATACAAAATGGAAAGATAAAATAGATGTATGTATTTTTAGAGGTAATGCTACTGGTTGTGGTATAACTATTGATACTAATATGAGATTAAAGGCAGCACATTTATCATACAAATGGAAAAAAAATGGTAGTTTTAAAAACGATGATGGTGTAGATGTATTAGATGCTAAACTTACTGGATGGAATAATCGTAGAGGAAAATTAAATGATGATGTATTCGAAACATTAAATCCTAAAAAGTTTAATTTTAAAAAAGATGTTGGTAAAAAGAATTTTATGAATATATTAGATCAATCAAAACATAAATATATATTAAATATTGATGGACATGTTAAAGCATTCCGTTTAGGTAATGAATTACGTATGGGATCTGTAGTATTATTAGTAGATTCTCCTTATACATTATGGTTTCAAAAGTTTATGAAACCTAAAGTTCATTATGTTCCTGTTAAAAGTGATTTAAGTGATTTACAAATACAATTACAATGGTGTTTAGATAATGATGATTTATGTAAAAATATAGCAGAAGATGCTAAACGATTATATGATAAATATTTAAGTCGTGAAGGCACATATATGTATTACTATAATTTGATAAAAGATTTATCAAAAATACGTAAACCACCTACATTAAATATGAATGATAATAGTGTATCATTAATTGTAGCATATAGGGATCCAGGGGATGGTAGTAGAAGATCACAATTAAATATATTTTTAGAACAAATGCAAATATTATTAAAAGATAAGACAAACTACCATATTTATATTATAGAGCAAGAAAATGATAGAGATGACTATAGTAGTTTAAGCGATGAATATAAACAAGATGATAGCAAAATGGCAAAATTTAATTTAGGAAGACTTAAAAATATTGGATTTCAAATAGCAAATAGAGATAATAAAGACCGAGAGAATCATTATTATATATTATCCGATGTAGACTTAATACCAAGTATGGAATTATTACCAAAATATTTAGAATATCCTAAAAATCCAATACATTTAGCAAATATGGGAACAAGATATAATTTGGATGGTAAAAATGAATATTTCTTAGGTGGTGTATTATCTATCAATAGTGAAGATTTTACTAAATCGAATGGTTATCCAAATAATTTTTGGGGATGGGGTGGTGAAGATGATGTATTAAGTAGTAGATTAAGACTTAAAAATATAAATATAGAAAAACCCAAAGAATCTGTAATTGATTTAGAAGAAATGACTTGGGATGAAAAAAATATAATTCTTAAACAGAACAAATATAAAGAAATGCAAAAATGGGAAAAATCTTGTAAAGATAACAATATTTTATATGAAAAATATAAAAAACATTGTAAAAATATTACAAACCGAGATACATACAAGAAAAATGGTATAAATAATATTAAAAAATTATTCAGTATAACTGATAGAAATGATAATGATAATGTTTCGCATATTAAAGTATATTTAAATATAGATGAAAATGATACGCCTAAAAGTGACACATCTTCACATGAACTAACGCCTGATCTTGAACCACCAGTATTAGATGAAGTATCATCAGACAAACTATTAGATGACAAAATATCAGATGATGTTATAGTTGAAGGATCAAAAGTAAAATGGAGTCTTAAAGGTAAAGAATTTTCTGGAAAAGTGGTTAAATTTACAGAAAAACGTGATAAATGTAGAATATGTTGTAAACCTGGTAAAACTATAACAGATAGTGGAGCATTTTATATGGTTAAAGTAGAAGAATTGACATTAATAAAAGATACAGCAGAAAGGGAACCAACACCAGAAAGGGAACCATCACCAGAAAGGGAACCATCACCAGAAACACCTAAACAAGAAAGTAGTAATGATGATATTATTGTTGGTAGTAAAGTTGAATTTACTCTTAAAGACAAAAAGATAGTTGGCATTGTTGAAAAAGTAACACCTAAAAAGTTTAAAATATGTTGTAAACCTGGTAAAAATAGTGGTGATAAGAATTCATTATATATGATAGATAAAGATATTGTAAAATTAATAAAAGAATAAAAATAATATAAATATATATTATAAATGAATACTGTCATATTAGCATTACTAATAATGAATGTCTTGTTTTGGTCATTCTTTCCACATAGTGCACATTGTTATTTTTTAAGTGGTATTAATAGTACATTTGGTACAAGTATGAAATGCCCTGACCATTGGATACATTTATCTATGGGAATAGGGTTTTATTATATTGCACTATATTATTCACAAATGGATTACATTAATAAAAAATTATTTTAAATTTATTTTTTTATATTATTTTATAACTTTATTTTATATGACTCGTACAGGAAGTTTAACTGGAACTAGAGTATTAGCTGCTGAAACTATATTAACTGCTGTAGGAAATACAACTATAACTGGAACATTAAAATTACATGAATTATCTACAAACGGACAACATAAAGTATCTATTAGTGCACCTGATTCATTAACTAATGATTATAGTTTAACGTTACCAGAAAATCATGGTAATAACAATCAAGTATTAACTACTAATGGTTCCGGAACATTAACATGGGAAGATCAAAATAGTGGTTTAGAAGAAAATGTTAGTGTTAGTGGAACATTATCAGTAAGTGGAACAACAACATTAAATAGTGATACAACTATAAATGCTGATTTAAATATTTCAAATGATTTAAATGTAAGTGGAACATCTACTATTGATGGTATATCAACATTTAATAATAATGTTACTATAAATGGTTCTTTAACTGTAAATGGTTCTTCTACATATGTTTATAGTGAAAATTTAGTAATAAAAGATCCATTAATAAAATTAGCAGATAATAATGCAAGTGATAATGTAGATATAGGTTTTTATGGTGAATACAATAGTAAATATAGTGGATTAATTCGCAATCCAAATGATGAAGAATGGTATTTATTTAAAGATTCAAATGATGATCCACCAAATATGAGTAATTTAGAACCAGCAAATTTAAATAGTAATTTAGATGGTGGTGTTGTTATTAAAGTTATAGCAAAAACAACTTTAAGTAAAGGACATGCAGTATATATACATTCAGATACAGATAATGATAATACTTATGTTGATAAAGCAATTGCTAATGATACTAGTAAAATGCCTTCTTTTGGTTTGATATTAAAAGATACAAATGCTAGTAGTACAGGTTATGTCATCACATTAGGTAATATAATAAATGTAATTGCTAGTGATATAGTTGAATCAGGAATAACATTAAATAATGGTGATATATGTTATATTAGTGCTAGTGAAACTGGTAAAATTACTAATGTTGCACCAAGTGGTGAAAGTAATCGTATACAAAATATTGGTATAGTAATTCGTATACATAATACTAAAGTATCATTAAGAGTTGGTGGCGCCGGTAGAACAAATGCTTGTCCATCATTAAATCATAATAATATTTTTATAGGTAATTCTAACAATAATGTTTCCACAATAACTTTTAACAATGCTTTATTAAATTCAAATGCTGTATTAACTAGTGGGGATCAAACAATTGATGACACTAAAACATTTAACAATACTATAAATGCTAGTATTACTGGCAATGCTGGTACTGTAACAAATGGTATTTATACTACTAGTAGTGTTACTGATTTAAGTGATATAAGTAGTAGTGGTAGTGGTCAAATAATTACTAGTGCTGAAAGAACTAAACTTACAAATATTGAAGAAAATGCTGATGTTACAGATACAACTAATGTTAAAAATGCTGGTGCTGTTATGACTACTACTGAACAAACCATTGATGGCACTAAAACATTTAACAATACTATAAATGCTAGTATTACTGGCAATGCTGGTACTGTAACAAATGGTATTTATACTA
>ENA-OQVM01005928-OQVM01005928.1-marine-metagenome-genome-assembly--contig:-NODE-5928-length-11420-cov-4.315789_pt1 | contig 11420 bp, 3 predicted proteins | sample MGYA00237776_ERZ505498 | MGnify/ENA primary metagenome ERZ505498 (study PRJEB26159, sample SAMN06265151) | marine metagenome | isolation source: Helgoland LTER site | place: Germany:Helgoland, sampling... | reverse complement strand
ACTTTTAGATGTTATTGACAATTCATTACTAGAAGCAGAGTATAATATAACGCTTAATTTTAAAGATGTATCTGGCACCGCTTTAAATAAAGTAGTTGTAGAATTAAAAGATGCAAATGGGAATACCTTACTGTCAGAAATGTCTGACAGCAATGGTCAAGTGGTTTTTTCAAACCGAAGAGCTTTTTTAGAATATAACATAACATACACTTATTCTGATTATTCTTTTTTACCTTCTAATGTGGTCTTTGAAGCTTTCGAGTTTGATTCAGATAAAACCTTTAATATCATTGGGTCTAACCAAGTAGTCTCATTGTCCGGAACGGTTGAAGAAAATAGTAGTTTGTTACCAGATGCCACGCTTGTTTTAAAAGATGCAATGGGTGAGAAATTGGAAGAGATGCTTTCTACAGACGGAAATTATGTATTTAATGGTATCATCTCTGGATTAGACTATACACTTACTGCGGAAAAGGATTATTACGCTTTCAACTCAAAATTATATTCTAATTTATCAGTAAATCAAACAAACCAAACAATAGAAGGCACTAGAAATTCACATACTATTAGTGGAACAATTGTCTCTGGTTCAGACCCAATAGACGGCGTCACGGTTACCGTATTTGGAAACGGAGAAAATTATGAAAATGATACAGACAGTAGCGGGAATTATACAATTGCAGATGTTCCTGCGGGCTATAATTATTCCATTACACCTAATAAAACAGATATTAGATTCTTGCCGAATAGCACTGCTATTTCTAATCTGAACTCAGATGTTATGGCAGACTTTGAACAAAATGAAGGTTATATTTATGGGTTTGTCAAAGATGGACAAACACCTGTTAGCGGAATGAAGGTCCAATTAATTCTCAATTGGGCTTCGAGTGCTTTGATATATGAAACTTTAGAAACAATGTCGGACAGCAAAGGAATGTATTTATTTGACAATCAACAAAGTGGTTTTAAAATCTCTGATTATGCTGATTTTCCTCCAGGTGGAAAAATTACTGCTCTTCCAACATATAATCAAAAACATGTATTCAAACCTAGTATTTATGAGTTGAGTCAAATTCCTGCAAATCCTACACAATTTGACTTTAACACTCAAATACTCGTCCCTAAAATTACTATTAATGGTCCTTCAACAGCTGTTGTATCTATCGTCCAAAATGGAACTATAGATCTTGAAGCAGAGGTAGTCATTGCCCCTTCAGATGAGGATGTAACTGTTCAAAATGTAACCTTTAAAATCGCAGGGCAAACAATAACACCTACAAAGAAAGGAGATGTTTACACCTATACGTGGACACCTGCCCTAACAGATTTTAATAAATCACACAGCTTGGTGGTTAATGCTGTAGCCTCTAATAACGAAGACGCTGAAGCAACTTATGATTTCACTTTAGAATGTACAGGAGCCAGTTGCCCTAATATTCTTCCTCAACTTACTCTGGTGACTCCTGCTATTACAACTATAAATCAAAGTTCTAATAACTTCGAAAACATCCCTATAACAGTGACTGTAACAGATTCAGATGGTACTATAGCCTCTGTTAAAATTACAATCAATGAAGCCACAATTGAGATGACTTCAGAAGGAGACGGTCTTTATAGTTATGATTTTACGCCAACTAATTATCAAGAATATCCTTTTGCAATTACCGCTGAAGATAACGAAAGCGGGAGTAAGACACTAAATGAGACCCTCAACATAATTGATTCACAGTTTGTGCCACTCCCAAGTGGAAATATAGTTTTAGGGTATGCGCACTCTTGGCAAACTCCAGAAGCTCCTTTTTTAACTTTTAAAGAAATAGCAGAAAACACCAATTATAATGTAGTCATGTATTCATTTATTATAACAGAAAAAAATAAGTATACACCAAAATTATCTATATATGAAGAAGGCTATCTGACAAATGGTGTCTTTGACAAGCAATTGCTTATTGATGATATTGCTGTTTTAAGGCGTAAAGGGGTTCCTGTGATAGCATCTATAGGAGGAGCGACTGGAGAAGTCGAATTAAATGATGAGGATGAAAAAGATGTATTTGTCCAAGGAATTAAAAATATAGTAGATGAATATGGTTTTGATGGCGTTGATATAGACTTTGAAGGTGCCTCAATGAATTTTGGAGCAGGCGCATTAACAGATTTCTCTTATACGAGCATTTCTTCATTTCCAAGATTAAAATATGTGGTTGATGCATTTAAAGAACTTAAAGATTATTATGGACCAAATTTTATTATGACCTGCGCTCCAGAAACGGCTTATGTACAAACAGGATATTATGTTTTCTTGCACGATAGAGGTTCTTTTTTAGCAGTACTGGATAATTTAAGAGATGAACTTGATTTAATTATGGTGCAACTGTATAATTCAGGAAATCAGTTAGGATTAGATGAAAAGTTTTACGACCAAGGAACTCCAGATTTTCTAGTGGCTATGTCGGATTTACTTTTAACAGGTTTTGAAACTGCAGAACCAGGAATTAACTTCCCAGCCTTGCCAGCCTCAAAAATCATGGTAGCCATACCAGCTTGTAATAAGGCTGCTGAACTGGCATCATATATAAAACCAACAGATGTGATAAAAGCATTAGATTATTTAAGGTTTGGAACAAATTTCACAGGCAGAAAATACACCTTAAGAAATGGAGCACACCCAGGTTTAAGAGGCGTTATGACATGGTCTATCAATTGGGATGCAGTAGCTAATTGCGCATCAGAGTATGAATTTTCTGATAGTTATAATGCTTATTTTGATGCTACGGCAAGTATAGATGAAAACAATCTTAACAATGAAATCAGTATCTATCCTATCCCAGTAGAGGGCAAACTAACTATTACAAGTAAGCATAAGATACAATCGGTAAAAATCTATAACATGTTAGGAAAAGAAATGCATTTCATAAAAACGCCTAATGCGTCTCTAGATGTTTCCTTCTTATCTTCAGGGTTGTATATCGTTCAGCTTAAAACAGATGTAGGAGCTAGTTATAAAAAAATACTTAAAAAATAGAAACTAAATTAATAATTGTTTTATGAATAAAAAAAATACGCTTTTGTTTTATGTGTTCCTTTTTCTAATCACCTTTATGTCTTTTGGTACTAGTTTTAACCCATTACAATCCAATAACGAACCCCAAAATTCAAACATTACACTTACGAATCCAATTGAGGACTTAATATCTAAAGAAGAATGGGAAATATATTTCCCCTACAGAAATGGATATGATATTAATACCCAAATAAGAACAGGAGATTTTTTCACCTATGAAAAATTTAAAGAAGCATTAGAGAACATTAGTAAATATGAATTGCTAATAGAACGACGATGTAACACTAACCAAGTGGAAATTACACATATAAATACAGAAACGGGTGAAACTAAAGTTGTGTCTGTGAGTACTAGGTTTAATGCCCCTGTGAATGTAGTAAAACCTTTGGTAAAAGAAAGAGTTATTTACAAAAATTTCTTATCCGAAGGAACACTTACGACTAGAAAAAGAGAACTGGCAGCTTTCTTAGCAAATATTTCTCATGAAACCACAGGAGGGCCTGAAGAAAATAACACTTATGAATGGGGTCTGTTTTTTAAAGACGAAAAGGAAGTTACGGGGGAGAGTGGCGATTATGCCGATGAAAATGCAGAATATCCACCAGTAGCAGGAAAATCTTACCATGGCCGCGGGCCAATTCAGCTGAGTTACAATTACAATTACGGACCAGCAAGTGAGCATATTTTTGGTGACAAAAACATATTGCTTTCTGAACCCGAATTAGTTTCTACAGACGCTGCTATCTCATTTATGACCGCTATTTGGTTTTGGATGACACCACAATACCCTAAACCCTCTGCACATGATGTAATTGTAGGCAATTGGACACCAACAGAAGAGGATACCGATGGAAATCGAGTTGCTGGTTTAGGAATGACCATAAATATTATTAATGGTGGTGTAGAATGTGATTTGGGAAAACCTGAAGAGAAAAGCCAGGTAATAGATCGCATTAAATATTATGAACGCTATACTGATATTTTAGGAATAAGCACCGATGTAAACGGCGAAAATGAGTGTAATACATGTGGTTGTGCATCAATGAGAAATTACGGAAACAAAATGCCTACCGAATTATGTGAACCAGAAAACATACCTTCAATTAGCATTACAGAACCTGTTGATGGGGCTTTAATTAAAGATCCTGAATTCATTTCAAGAACAGTTGTCACAGAACATTCCACAGATAAAGGAACAGTAACGGAGTTTAAATTAACAATAGACGATGCTGTTTATTATAGTACAAATTTAAGCTGGACGCCTCGATTTTTTAAGTCATATCTTCTAAGCGCTTCTGTAAATATAAATGACATACCGTATGAAGATACAGTTGTATTTACCATATATGATGATGAAAGTGCTGTTGAATGTACTAATATAGCCAGTTGGACACCTGAAGAAGTCTATCCTCTACCAAAAATCATAGTAAAACATGAGGGGAAACTTTATGAAACTAACTATTATTCAGATGGCACAAATAATCCTACTACTGACGCTTCCTGGAAAGAGATAGGAACCTGCTTAACAAACAATGCAGCACCAACACTAAGTATTACTAGCGAAGATAAACAGTCCTATTATGAAATTAAAGCAACTGCCGCAGATGCTGACAGTGGATTGTTTTTTATTGATTTTTATGTAGATGGAGAACTCAAAGAGACCTACAACCCAAGAAGCCAACTATCTGATGTGATTAATAATAGTGAGCGTATATTTTCTTTTATTCCAGGGGCTTTTGGGAAAGAGGTTTTAAATAAAACAAATACAGTCAAACTAATTGTTTATGATAAATATGGAGCGTTTGCTACAGAAGAAATCATGCTTATTTTTGAAGATGAAGACAATGATGGAATTATTGATTTTAATGATCAATGCTCTAACACTGCAGCTGGTGTAGAAGTAGGCGAGGATGGATGTGCTGTGGCGTTAAGTGTTGATACAGTTGAAAAAGACCTAGTGGGCATTTATCCTAATCCAGTAAAAGATATATTAACGATTAAAACAAATGAAACTCAAGCACTCATTTCAATCACGGTTTTTAATTTTTTAGGGAAACAGGTATATAAAAAATTGAACAGTATTAGTGACCATCAAATTAATTTAAGTCATTTAAAAGTAGGTTTATATATTATAGAATTTAAAACAACGGACAATACAATTTATAAAAAAGTACTTAAAAAATAAAATCATGAAATACTCTTTACGCTATATACTCATTTTTTCGTTTTTTTTCATTCAAAATGTTATTAGTGCAAATCCCACTACAAATATTAATAATGAATATGAATTATCAACAACAAAAGAATTAGATGTTGCCTCAAATTCTTCGGATTGTGGCATACCTAAATGGTATTCAAATTTAGAATACTTATACGTAACTCCTAACCCATCAGTAGCAAATACTGATAAATTTGTTGAATACAATGGCGAAATATATAAAAATAATTCTTATGTAGCAGCAGGTGAAATGAACCCTTCAGTCAACTCAAGCTGGACATTGGTCACGGATAGTTGTAGTAATTTATCTTCATTACCATTGGCCGATAACTGTGATCTTTCAAGAGTATGGAGCTCCGATACCTATAATTATAATCAAAATGATTTGGTCTCTTATAATGGTGGATTATACAGAGCAAAAGGCTGGGTGTCTGGAGAGGATTTTCCGGATAGATATGGGCAATACGATTTTGTTGGGGTTTGTTTAAACAAACCTGAAATTTCAACATTCTTTAATACAGAACTCACAATTATTCAACCAAATCAGCTTGAAGCTATTGATATTTCTGCAGAAATTAGATCCTTTGGAATTGAATTAACTGAAGCGAAATTTCAAGTAAAAAAAGTTTCAGAGGCAAGTTTCATGAGTTTTGATATGACTTCATCAGAAAACAATCCAGAAGATTATATGTATTCTTGGTTAGCCGATGATTATGGGGTGTATGATATTAAAATTTCTGCCAGAAATAGTGTGAATCAATATGTTGAAGTTACAAGTATAATTGTGTTATCAAGAACAGCACTAACAGAAATTAGGTTTGTTTCACCAGAAAATAATACGCGTTATTCTCAAGGAAATTTAGCAACGCCTATACCAATCGTTTTTTTCGTAGATATTAATGAATCATCTATGGAAACTGTTGAGATTACTGAACAAGGCACAACTACATCAACTCCGATAACTATAAACGCCACGGGGGATTATTCATGGGACTGGACGCCCTCGGCTTATGGAGCTCACACTATTGAACTTAAGGTAACGAATACTATAGGAGGTATAGAAACAGAAAGATTCCAATATTTAGATATTGTTGTCATTTCTTCAGGTTGTGGGATTCCAAAATGGTACCCAGATCTAGATTACATATACGTAACTCCTAACCCATTAGTATCAAATACTGATAAATTTGTTGAATACGATGGCAAAATATATAAAAATAAAGCTTTTGTAGGAACAGGGAATGACAACCCTTCAATCAACTCAAATTGGACATTGGTCACGGACAGTTGTGATAATTTATCTTCATTACCATTGGCCGATAATTGTGATCTTGCAAGAGTTTGGAATCCGGATACTTTTAATTATAATGAAAATGATTTGGTGTCTTTTGAAAACGGTTTATACCGAGCAAAAAGCTGGGTGTCTGGAGAGGATTTTCCTGACAGATATGCACAATACGATTTTGTTGGAATTTGTGTAAACAAGCCAGCAATTACAACGGCCTTCAATAAGGAAGTCATACTTCTGCAACCAAATGGTCTTGAAGCTACTGAAATAACAGCAAATGTTAACTCGTTTGGAATTGATTTAACCGAGGTAAAATTTCATATAAAAAGTTATTCAGACGCAAATTTCGCAAGTTTTGAGATGACTTCAACAAATCAAGAAGACTATACTTATTCTTGGCTAGCTACTGATTATGGTGTGTATAATGTTAAAATTTCTGCCAAAAACAGGGCGGATCAGTATGTAGAAATTATAGGAAACATTGTGCTAGCAAAAGTAACACCACCAGAAATTAAAATTAGTTCACCAAAAAATAACACACAATTTTCTCAAAAAACGTTAGAGCCTATCGCAATCGTTTTTAGCGTAGATCGTAAAGGATCATTAATGGAAACTGTTGAGATCTCTGAAGCTGGAACAGGGGCGTCTACATCGCTCCCTATAGATGCCGAAGGTATTTACACTTGGGTCTGGACGCCTTCGGCTTATGCAGCTCACACTATTGAAATTAAAGCAACCAATAAAAAAGGAGATTTTCAAATAGAAAGATTACAATATAAAGTTGAGAATCCTGCAGAAGAATCAGTATCGTTTGAAGACAGTGAACTGTATCAGATTTCGGCAATATTTACGGTAGATAAAGTATTTACTTTTGATAAAGACATCACAGGTTTAAAAATGCGAGACCGTAGTTTAGCCAATCTAAGCTTTGCTGGAAATAAGCTTACTGTAAAATCAAATCGTGTAGGACGTTCAGGATTGCAAATAACAACTGCAGATGACAACACCTATTATTTAGGACTTCGGGTAGATTATGCAAACGGAAGAGTTGCTAGTTTGCCTGATCATGTCTCTATTGGATCCGTTTCTGAAGATGTTCCCTTAGATCTTGATTTTTGGGAAGATTTAGAGAACGATCCAATGAAAAACAAAAGAGTAGACACCCGCTACATTTATATAAATGGAGGTGCGGATACGGGTTGGCCAATTGACAACCCAAAGCGCGTAGAAAATTATGTAAAAAATAGCCTGCGGTATGGTCTTATTCCAACGTTTATCTATTATCAACTTCCAGATAAAAACGAAAGTTATTTCATTAATGATATCAGTATTCGAGACCCAAAATACATGAAGAAATACTTTAATAATATTGAACTTTTTTTAAATGAAGTTCAAAGATTTATTAAAGACGAATTATTTATTGTTGTACTTGAGCCCGACTTTTTAGGATATCTTCAACAAAAAGGTGAAGGTCCAGAGAGAGAAACTGCCGTAGGATTAAATGATGAAATAGCGCTTGGAGCTGGTACCCTTCTGAATTTAGTAACGAGAGTCAATAGAGAATTTGATGATAAACGTAACAATGAAAACCTCAACTTATTATATGGTTGGCAATTAAATTTATGGGCAAAACCAGATGTTGCTACAGGTTTAGGAATTATAAGAGAAACAGATAATGTATCTGGAGTTGGTGGCGGTGATTTTGAAACACAATTAGCAAAAATTAGACAAACGGCAAGAGATATTACACAATACGGAATTGATGTAGGAATTTTATCTCATAACGCAGATTTTGTGTCTATTGATAAATATGGATTGGATGCTATTGCAGGTGCTACACCAGATGTTACATCCCCAGACCCATTAACACAACCCGAAACGTTTACTTGGTTTTGGAATAATGATCATTGGATTAATTACTTAGAATTTGTAAAAAGTATGCACGATTTATCTAACAAACATATCGTTTTATGGCAGGTACCCGTAGGTCATATTAATAAATCAGAGTCCATTTCTGCTTACACAAACTCAAGATTTACAGCCCTTTCTAACGTAAGTCAAAGATACGAAGACAGTGCATCAACTTTTTTCTTTGGCGATGAATTTCTTGCCGAGAGCCAAGAGCGATATGATTATTTTTCCCAAAATAAACATCAAGATCCTAAATTAATGGCTGATCCAACAACAAATAAAATCACTTATGGTAATCACATGGAAGAGGCTCAAAAAGCGGGTGTTCGAATGATACTTGGGGGTGCTGGAGTTGGAGCGAGTACCGATGGTGTTGGGAATCCGCCAACGGATGATTATTTTTGGATCCAAAAAGTACAAGAATATTACCAAAATGATTTAGTAATACTTGTGGATACAGATAATGATGGTGTTAATGATTTTGATGATTTATGTACACAAACACCTGTTGGAGAATCTGTAGATAAGAACGGTTGCTCTGAAACTCAAAAAGATGATGATAATGATGGCGTAAAGAATAGTGTTGATTTGTGTATATTTACAATAGATGGTACCGTAAATTCAGACGGTTGTTCAGAAAGTCAATTAGACTCTGATAATGATTTAATAACCAATGATATTGATCAATGCCCTAACACTGCAGCAGGCGTAGAAGTTGGAGGAAATGGGTGTGAAGCATCGTTAAGTATCAAAACCGTCGAAATAGATAAAGTGAAAATTTATCCAAACCCACCTATCAATATTTTTACTGTTAATATTCCAGTTAATTTATTAAAAATTTATAGCACAACAGGACAACTAATTTTAAGTGCTAAAGAAAATACCCATAAAAAGGTGTATGACATATCTCATCTTAAAAAAGGGTTCTATTTCATTGAAATTATTAGCATTACCAATAAAAGAACGATTAATAAATTAATAAAACTCTAAACAAGTTGAACTAGGATTCGTGAATTTGGAAACAAGTTTATAAAAGAATAAATAACGAAATGCCAATCGAGTAGTCGGCTCCAACTAAAATAGTTGGAGTGCGCCTCTCACACCAACGCACAAATTGCACATTTGGTTTTTGCCAACGCTTAAAGCCAACGCACAAAAAACCAAAAGAGCAATTTCTTGCCAACGCTCGACCCAAACTACGGAAAAAACGTAACTTTACGAATTGAACGAAAGACGAAAAAATAAATGGCAAAAAAAGACAATACAAGTTTTGAACAAAAACTATTTAAAGCAGCAGATAAACTAAGGAAAAATATAGATGCTGCTGAATACAAACACGTAGTTTTAGGACTCGTATTTTTAAAATATATCTCTGAATCTTTTACAGAACTGTACGATAAATTAGAAGCAGACGAATATTCCGACCCAGAAGATAGAGACGAATACATTGCTGAAAACGTGTTTTTCGTTCCAAAATTAGCAAGATGGAGTCATATACACGCTAACGCTAAACTGCCAACTATTGGACAAACCATTGATGAAGCAATGGAAGCCGTAGAAAAAGAAAACAAAGAACTAAAAAACGTTTTACCACAAGTATATGGTAAAGCCAATTTAGACAAAACTTCTTTGGGGGAATTAATTGACTTAATTACCAATACCGAATTACAAGCCGAAAACCATAAATCTAAAGACCTTTTTGGAAGAGTTTACGAATACTTTTTAGGCGAATTTGCAAATGCAGAAGGAAAAAAAGGTGGACAATTCTACACACCAAAAGCCATTGTAAAACTAATGGTAGAAATGATAGAACCTTACAAAGGTAGAGTCTATGACCCAGCAAGCGGTTCTGGAGGAATGTTTGTAATGTCTGAAAAATTTGTAACTGAACATAGCGGAAGTATAAAGGACATAACTGTATACGGACAAGAAAGTAACCAAACTACTTGGAAACTGTCTAAAATGAACCTTGCTATTCGAAATATAAACTCAAAGTTTGTCTCTTGGAATACAGAAGGTACTTTTTTAAAAGATGCACACCCAGACTTAAAAGCAGATTTTATATTAGCCAATCCACCTTTTAACCAAAAAGAATGGGGTGTTGATATTTTGCAGGAAGATGCAAGATGGAAAACCTACGGGATTCCACCAAACGGAAACGCCAACTTTGGTTGGATGCAGCATATGTTATATCACTTATCGCCAAGTGGTGTAATGGCTACCGTTTTGTCTAACGGTTCTTTAAGTTCTAACACTTCTGGCGAAGGCGATATACGTAAAAATTTAGTAGAAGAAAACAGAGTGGAATGTATTGTGGCTTTACCAAAGCAACTGTTTTACAACACAGGTATTCCTGCTTGTATTTGGTTTTTGCGTAGAGAAGCAAAAAAAACTACAGATGTTTTATTTATAGATGCATCTGAAATGGGCTTTATGAAAGACCGTGTGCATAGAGATTTTACAGATGAAGACATAAACAAGGTAACTGAAACTTACCACAATTGGCGTAAAGATGAAAACTACAAAAACATAAAAGGTTATTGTAAATCTGCTACTTTAGAAGAAATACAAAAACATTCTCACGTATTAACACCAGGAAGATATGTTGGCATACCTGATGAAGAAGATGACGGAATACCATTTGAAACAAAAATGGAAGATTTAACGGCTACATTAAAACAACAAATAAAGAAAGAAGCCGAACTAAATCAAGAAATTGCTACACAACTTTCTAAAATAGGATTTACTATATGAATGTAGATAATAACATACCTAAAGATTGGGTGGAAACTACTTTGGGAGATGTTGCAAATGTAACAACAGGATTTCCATTTAAAAGTAAAGAATATTCAAGTTCAGGTAAATTGAGAGTTGTAAGAGGAGAAAACGTTTCTTTGAAAAGATTAAGATGGGATAATGAGAAGTTCTGGAATAGTTCT
>ENA-OQVM01005919-OQVM01005919.1-marine-metagenome-genome-assembly--contig:-NODE-5919-length-11440-cov-6.186042_pt1 | contig 11440 bp, 9 predicted proteins | sample MGYA00237776_ERZ505498 | MGnify/ENA primary metagenome ERZ505498 (study PRJEB26159, sample SAMN06265151) | marine metagenome | isolation source: Helgoland LTER site | place: Germany:Helgoland, sampling... | reverse complement strand
GGGTTTGGCTCACTGCATAAAATGTGTTTCTCGGACATTGAATTTCAATGCAACGTCAAGGCCAACGCGATTATGTTGCCGCAGACCGGCTGGTTGTTTCAACTGCGCGACTGCTATGTCACCCGCCCTCGGCATCGGGCGATCACTTCTATTGGCACAGGCTGTCAGGGTATGTTGATCGACAATTGTTTTTTTCACACCGCCGAAAATAACAAAAATGCACAGGACCGTGAAAGTATCGTTCTAAATACCAATGGTAATGATGTGAAACTACGTAACAACTGGGCCTCGCAGTTTCGCCATTTTGCGGTCATGAGCGGTTCATATAATGTGATCTCTGGAAATCATATCTATCAGGGCGATGCGGTCAAAGATGGGCTGCGTCTCGCTGGTATTGTGCTGGCTCAGGCCAATATTAGTACCACGATCGTGGGCAATTATATCGACAATTGCTCCTTGGAATGGACCAATGAGCATGATGCCACCCCTGATTATAACGCAGGTTTCGGTTTTTCGGCCCTATCTGTCACTAATAATGTGTTTTTGTGCGGTGATACGGCTGATTGGTTTTCTTATATTGTGCTAAAACCCTATGGGACAGGGCATTCTATTTCTGGCCTTGATATCAGTGGTAATACGTTTCGGGCCGTGAATGGCAAGATTGATCGTGTTGAGAGGGTTGATACCAGTTTTGCTGATATCGACTATAGCAAGCTGCACGATATCCAGATTGCAGGTAACAGTTTTCATAATATCAAAGCCCATATTACCAACCCTGTGATAAAGAACCATCGTCAAAATTCTCTCGATAGTACTTGGCGTGTGAATTTTGATGGGGCTTTGCCCTTTAAAGGTCATGCGCGCGCTGTCACTTCGGTTGTGGTTACCGGCACCCTTAAGAACGGCTCTAACGTGACCCGCTATACCAGCCCCAGTGTACAGACCTCGGGGGGGGCTAAGAAAGATGAACTTGTGCTGCGGTGGGATGAACGGGTGGCTGGCACAGTCACGGTCACGGCGCGGGTCGATAATTGAGTGGTCAATTCTAACCAGATTGCAAGGATGCATCCCCCGGCGGGATGACCTGTCTTTGTCAGACGCCACCGCACCATTGCGGTGGCGTCCATAGTCTGGGCAGGCTATAAGGGCTGAAACACTCAGCCGGACAGATAAACATGCAAGACTTAGATGTGCTCAAGGCGCTGATCGTTGCGGATCACACGCAGCGGGGGCAGCCAATTTCGAAACTTGGCTATTTCTGTGCACCTTTTCGACCCAGCGCGGGACCGTTTGCCGATAAGGTGATCAAGGTCTACCGCGGCCTGAGTGATAATGGCGCGCTGCACCGGCTTGCGGCTTGCCATGACCATTACGTGGCCGTGTTGCGGAAAACGGGTGTGCCCTTGCCTGAGACCACATTTCACTTGCTGGACCTTGAACATGAATTGGTGCCGGTGATCGTGCAAGACGCGCTGCCTGAGGCCAGTATGATGCGTGACCAAATGCTGCGGGCCGACAGCGCGCAGGCGGTCATTCTACTAGAGACCGCCGCGAATGTGATCGCTGATTTTTGGAATAATTTAGCGAATGATGGCCTGCGAGTTGGCTTTCACCCCTCTATTCGCAACTTCGCGATTGTCGACGGGCGGGCGGTGTTCTTTGATACGTTTCCGCCGCTGATCCATTACAACCGTGCGGAAATGGGCCGGATGCTGCTGCAGTTTTCGGAAAAACGCCTGATGCGGCTTCTGGGCCCGTTTGTGCGTGGCACGGTGACATCGATTCAGGATGAATGGTATTCACCGCCTGAAACCTTTGTCGGGCTGGTGGGCAGTGCCTGCCGCCTGCGGCCTGAGGATCGCGCTCTGTTTCTTGATTGGGGCAATGGGTTCGTCACCCGCCGTATGCCGCGCTGGGCCGATGAGGCACAGGCGGGGTTGAAAGCGCCGCCACGTTTGCCCGGATACTGGACTGCGATGCGCAAACTGTTGGGTCTGCAGGGCGCGCCAAACGTCTAAAGGCTTGCCAACTGGTGCAGCTCAGACAGTTTGACCACGGTTGTGGTGAACATTTCACACACCTTTAGGTATAATATTTTCGCTCTTGAGTGGAGAAATTTTATAATTCTGTTACTGTCCAAGAGACCCGTGCGCCTTTTCGAGCGTGCGGCAACAGGGAGCGGACAATGAAACAGAAATCTGATTTTAGACGGCTGCACGAGCAAGAGGGCTGTTTTCTTATCCCCAATCCGTGGGATGCGGGTACGGCGCGTATTCTGGCTTCTCTGGGGTATTCTGCGTTGGCGACAACAAGCGCGGGGATGGCGTTTGCCTTGGGCCAGCGCGAGGGGCGGGTGTCACAAAAAGCCACATTGGCGCATTGCCGTGATCTGGTAGCGGCAACCCCCTTGCCAGTTTCGGCCGATCTTGAAAAAGGCTTTGGCGACAGTCCGGAAAGCTGTGCGCAAACCATCCAAGCTGCAGCCGCAACTGGTTTGGCGGGCGGGTCGATTGAAGATCATACCGGCGAAAAATCGGATCCTATTTATTCGTTTGATCTGGCGGTTGCGCGTATTGGCGCGGCCTGTGCAGCCCGCGACGCGCTGAAGACTGATTTTGTGTTGACGGCGCGCTGCGAAAACTTTCTCTGGGGACGACCGGATTTGAGCGATACCATACGCAGGTTGCAAGCCTTTGAAGCGGCGGGCGCGGATGTGCTTTATGCGCCGGGGTTGCACGATCTTGAGACGATAAAAACGGTCTGCCGCAACGTGACAAAACCGGTCAATGTTGTGATGGGAATGCCGGGGGCGGTTTTTGACCTGACGCAACTGGCCGAGGCAGGGGTGAAACGGGTCAGCGTCGGCTCAGCACTGGCGCGCCTCGCGCTGGGCGCGTTTGTCACCGGCGCGCGGGAAATGATTGAAGATGGCAGCTTTCACTTTGGGGATCGGGCCTTGGGTTTTGCCGAAATTGAGACGTATTTTGCCCCGTAGATGTCAACAAGCCTGACAGAGCAGACGACAGACGGTTCTGGCGATTTTTACGCGGTCCAGCGCACAGGGACGCTGAGCGGTCCGCGAAATGCCCAGCCGCCAAAGACGGCCTCGCCTGACAAGGCCAGATCGGGACAGCGCTCAAACAGCATCGGCAGCGCCACCTGTCCAATCAGACAGCGCGCTGCCCAAGCCCCGGCACAAAAATGCGGGCCAGCGCCGAAAGAAATTGCCTTGGACCGGTCTTGGCCCAGCTCAAACAAGTCGGGTTTGGCAAATGCGGCGGCGTCGCGGTTGCCAGAGCCAAACATTAAAAAGGTAAGCGCCTCAGCCAAGATTGGGATCCCCCCAATTTCATAGTCTTGGGTGACCCGGCGCGGCGACATACCTATAGGCGACATCCAGCGGGCATATTCTTCAAAGGCGTCCATCCAACTGTGTGCACCGGACCTGATCAATGCGTATTGCTGGGGGTGGTGCAGAACGGCCCAGGCTGCGCCGGCGATGGCATCGCGGGGCTCGTTCTGGCCACCTGAAATGACCAGTTTGAGATTGGCATGGATTTGCGGCTGCGACAGGCCGGCCTGCATCTGAACAGACAGCAGTGATCTGTCCGGATTGGCCCGAAGTGCCGGCATCCGCGCCTCGATATGGCGGTCAATCGAAGCGGTGCAGTTGTGACATCTTGCGGCGGTCTCTGGGTCGCCATGGTAATTGGAACAGCCGTCAATCATACCTTGGCTGACCCGGTCCATTTCGCGCCAGTGCATATTGGTCATCCCGGTCATGGCTATTAACGCTTGCGCCGATACTGGCATGGCGTAATCCCGCACAAGGTCGGCCGCACCGCGCGGTGCCAGTTTATCAAGAATTTTTGAGGTTGCGGCGATAAACTTTTGCTGCCAGTGATCTCTCACGGTTTTTGGTGACATCGCGGGAAAAATGGCGCGTCGCTCGCCAAGATGCGCTGGTCCGTCTTTGCGCATCATATTCTGACCCATCAAGACATTCATAAGACCGTCGGGTTGATCAGACGAGAAAATCTCATTCATCTTCTCATATTTGAAAATATCATCCCGCCGGGTGATTAAAATAGCCCCCAATTCCGGCACCATTGCAACGGGAGCGGTGTGGCGCAGCGTTTGCAAATCGGGATAGGGGTCGTGCCAAAAGGCCTCGCGATTAATATGATAGATGGGCAGAGCGTGCGTCACAGCTGCGTCCTTTAGCTTATTGGCAGCGGCATACACCGCGTGGTCGCTGAGCCTAGAATGAACTTTTAGGGCTGTCAAAGCCCATGGTGGCTTTTGCATTATGTGCTGCTGCCGCTGCGGACCAGCCAAGAAAAGGCCCGCGCCGCTCATCAGGATGTCGCAGATCTGACGCACACCTCCAAAGCATAGGAACTAATTTCCGGGTTGTCCTTGTTTTCTTCTGCCGCACCTGAGCCGTTGCACAACCTGCCCGTCCAAAGCCAAGTCAACATTCTGACTTAAATATGCGCCGTTTGATAATTCGAGCAAAGGTTTGAAAGGCTGGGCCCAATACGCTGTCTCGGCCCATCGTAATCGTATTGTTGTTTGACCTTTATGCTTTTCATCCTCTCCATCCGCGTTACATAGCGTTAACGGAGGCCGAGATGCTGGTAAGTTTGCGCGACGTTCACAAATCCTATTCCGAAGCTGCGGGCCGAACAGATATCTTGTGCGGGGTTGACATGAATCTGGCCGCGGGAGAAACTTTGGCACTGACCGGGGAATCTGGCAGTGGAAAAAGCACATTACTGCACTTGATCGGTGGCTTGGATAGTGCTGACAGCGGTCAAGTTATTATCGATGGGCAGGCTTTGACGGCATTGGATGATGCGGCGCTGGCTGGGCTGCGCAGAACCACCGTCGGGGTAATATTTCAGCAATTTAACCTGATCCCATCGCTGAATGTGGCCGATAATATTGCCTTTCAAGCCCGCCTGTCGGGACGGCAGGACATCGTGCGCATCGCGGACCTTGTGGGGCGCATGGGGTTAGAGCCACATTTGCACAAGTACCCTGAGGCGCTGTCTGGCGGACAACAGCAGCGGGTCGCCATTGCCCGGGTGCTGGCCACTGCGCCCAAACTTGTTCTGGCCGATGAACCCACCGGAAATCTTGATGAGGCCAGCGCCGCTGTGGTGCTGGATCTACTGCTAGAGCTGGTGGGTGAAACCGATGCGGCGCTGTTGATGGTGACGCATTCGACGCAACTGGCCGCACGGATGGGACGGCGGTTGCATCTTCAGGCAGGGCGGCTGGCATGACCGGTCCGGTCCTGTGGGCGTTGCTTGGCCATTGGCGGCGCAACCCGCTGCAGCTTTTCACCGTCCTTGCGGGGCTGGCGCTGGCCACGGCGCTTTGGTCGGGGGTGCAGGCGATCAATGCCGAGGCGCGCGCCAGCTATCGCATGGCCGCTGATATGCTCGGTGCGGCAGATCGGGCACAGATCACCACCCATGCCGGGGGCCGTGTTTCGGTTGCAGATTATGTTGCCCTGCGGCGCGGGGGCTGGCGCGTGACGCCGGTGATTGAGGGGCGCTATGACGGCATCCGTATCTTGGGTATCGACCCGCTGACCGCGCAGTTCGGCGGCAGCGGGCTATCGGAATTCACCAGGGCCGATTTTGGGGCGTTTTTAACGGCACCAGGTCTCATTCTGGGGCAGGCTGAGGTTTTGGAACGGTTGCGTGGCAAATCTTTAGCAGATTTTGAAACGCGTCCGTCGATGGCCCCGAATATGGCTTTGATGGATATTGCGGTGGCGCAGGAACTGTTGGAGTTTGACGCTGGGTTGACGCGGTTGATGGTGGACCCGCAACAGCCGCTGGGACAGGTGCCGCTGGGGCAGATCGCCCCGCATCTGCAGCTGACAACCCCTCAGGTGGGTGCAGATCTTGCCCGCTTGACTGGCAGTTTCCACCTTAATCTGACTGCCTTTGGTCTGCTGGCGTTTGCGGTGGGTATTTTTGTGGTGCACGGCGCGATCGGTCTCGCGTTTGAGCAGCGCCGTGGCATGATCCGTACTCTGCGGGCGTTGGGGGTGCCGTTGAGACAATTGGTTGTGGTGCAAACGCTGGAATTGCTGTGTTTGGCACTGGTTGCGGGAACTGTGGGGATGTGCGGGGGCTATCTGATGGCGGCGGCGTTGTTGCCTGATGTGGCCGCCACTTTGCGTGGCCTTTATGGTGCCGACGTTTCGGGAAGTTTGCATCTTAGACCTGCCTGGTGGTTATCAGGCTTTGCGATTGCGCTCTTGGGCACTGGGCTCGCGGCGGCCGCAGGTCTTTGGCAGGTGCTGCGCATGCCATTATTGGCGGCTGCCCAATCTCGTGCTTGGGCGTTGGCATCGCGCTGGGCTGCGCGGTGGCAGGCTGGGGCTGCGCTCGCCCTGCTGGTGCTGGCTGCAATTCTGGCGGGCTTTGGCACCGGGTTGATGGCCGGATTTGCGCTATTGGCGGCGTTGCTGGTCGGTGCCGCATTGGCGCTGCCGCTGTTACTGGACCAGACTCTAGCAGTGCTGGGCGGGCGGGCTAAAACAGCTACGGCTGGGTGGTTCTGGGCCGACACGCGTCAGCAGGTGCCAGGATTGTCATTGGCGTTGATGGCGCTGCTGCTGGCGATGGCGGCAAATATTGGAGTCTCAACCATGGTCTCATCGTTTCGCCAAACCTTTGTGGGGTTTCTTGACCAGCGTCTGGCCGCTGAACTGTATGTTTCGGCCCAAAACGCGGGGCAGGCGGCAGATTTACAACGCTTTCTAGAAGGGCGTGTCGATGCCGTGCTGCCGGTGCAATCGGTCTCGCGGCAGCTCATGGGGATGCCGGTCGCGATCTATGGCAACCGGCCGCATGCGACCTATCGCGATAATTGGCAGTTTCTGCAGGCTGTGCCCGATGTCTGGCAAAAGGTTGCTGAGGGCAAGGCACTGATCGTCAATGAACAATTTTTCCGCCGTGCGGGTTTGCAGTTGGGTCAAGAATTGGCAATTGGCCCAGATCATAAGCGTACAAACAGCTTGCAGATTGCGGGGGTCTATGGTGATTATGGCAACCCTGTCGGTCAGGTTGTGATCGCCGAACGCCTGTTCAAGCAGCTTTACCCGGAAGTGGTTGGGCAGCGCTTTGGGTTGCGTCTTGATCCGTCACAGGTGTCAAAGTTGCGCCTTGATCTGATCGAGCGCTTTGATCTGCCCCAGAGAAATGTGATCGATCAGGCGCAGATCAAAGCGCTGTCGCTGGCGGTTTTTGAGCGTACATTCACCGTGACTGCGGCGCTGAATGTTCTGACGCTCGCGGTGGCAGGATTTGCGATTTTGATGAGTTTGCTTACCCTGGCGGGCTTGCGTTTACCCCAGCTTGCACCGGTCTGGGCGCTGGGGATGACGCGGGCAAGTCTGGCCAAGTTCGAGGTGCTTCGTGCGGTGATATTGGCGGCGTTTACAAGCCTGATGGCGCTGGGCCTAGGGTTGCTTTTGGCATGGGTATTGCTGGCGGTGATCAATGTGGAAGCCTTTGGCTGGCGCTTGCCGATGGATGTTTTTCCGGCGCAATATGCGCGCCTTGGCGCGCTGGCGCTATTGGCCGCGCTGTTGGCGGCGCTCTGGCCGGCTTGGCGATTGGTGCGCCGTTCGCCAGCCGATCTTTTGCAGGTGTTTAGTAATGAACGTTAAGACGGTTTTTATCTTGCTTTGGGTGTGTTTGATAATGCCGCCGATCGCGCGCGCGCAAGGCTTTGCTGATCTGGGAACTTCTGCTCAGGGCTTTGCGGTGCCGCAACCGGACTATAAGTTGCGGTTTCCCTCGGATCATGGCGCGCATCCGGCATTTCGCATTGAATGGTGGTATCTTACCGCCAATCTTACCGGTCCAGACCAGACCGAATACGGACTGCAATGGACGCTGTTTCGTACCGTGTTGTCGCAAACATCGCTATTGCAAGCCGAAGACAGTGGTTGGAACAATGGGCAGCTGTGGATGGGGCATGCTGCCGTGACCAGCCCAACGGCGCATTTCACTGCCGAACGTCTGGCGCGAGGTGGGATCGGGCAGGCGGGTGTGACTGCCGTGCCGTTTGAGGCGTGGATTGATGACTGGGTGCTTGAGGGCACAGGGTCCAAGACGCCGCTTGGCGCTGCGACGCTGCGTGCCAGTGGGATTGAATTTGCCTATGATATGCAACTGCAGGCGCGTGGGCCGTGGGTGCTGCATGGCCAAGAGGGCTATTCGGTCAAATCTGCTGATGGTCGGGCCAGTCATTATTATTCGCAACCGTTTTTTGATATTTCTGGTACTTTGCGTTTGCCACAAGGCGTGGTGCCGGTCACCGGACAGGCCTGGCTTGATCGCGAATGGTCGTCGTCACCGCTGGCGGTGTCACAGACCGGCTGGGACTGGTTTTCGCTCTCGTTTGCCGATGGCGATAAGTTGATGGCCTTTCAGGTGCGTGATCAGGCTGGCCGCGCCTTTACCTCGGCGACTTGGATCACCGCAAATGGCCGCACTACGTCCTTTGGAAATGGTGCTTTGACGGTGACGCCCATGCACCTGACATCCGTGGCTGGACGCAAGGTCCCAACGCAATGGCGTTTGCAACTGGAGGATAAAGGCTTGGATATCCGGATTGACGCGCTTAATCCCAGCGCATGGATGGATGTCAGCCTGCCCTATTGGGAGGGGCCAGTGCGCTTTACGGGCACTCACACAGGACGCGGCTATTTGGAGATGACAGGCTATGAGTGAATGGTTTGAGAGTTTGGACGGTATTTTTACACAGCTCTGGCAGGGGTTTGAACAGGGTGTTGCCGATAGAAACGCACCAGCGCGGCACCCCACAATCGCCACGGTTAGCGTCGATGGATGGCCCGAAACCCGCATGGTTGTTTTACGTGCCGCCACCCGTGAGGCCGCAGGTCTAGAGGTGCACACCGATATTACTTCGGCGAAAGTGGCAAGTCTGCGCGCGCAGCCCCGCGCCGAGTTGCATATCTGGGACAGTGAAAAACGCCTGCAGACGCGGGCCCGTTGTACGGTGACGATAACCTGCGGTGTGGCGGCGGTTAAGACTTGGGAAAAAGTACCCGATCCAGGACGGCAGAGTTACGGCATAACACCGCCGCCCGGTCATCCGATTGCTACGGCTCTTGCTTATGAAAAACGCCCCTTGTTGGACAATTTTGCGGTGCTGGCGTGCCGAATAGACCGTATTGATGCGGTCTATCTTGGTGTGGCGCACCGGCGGGCGGTGTTTGTCCGGCAAGATTGTTGGGCCGGCCAGTGGTGCGCGCCCTAGCGCTGAGCGTTCCAGCGCAGTACCTCTTGTTGTCTAGAGTTTTGGCGCCCGGATACGTTTTGGATTGACCTCGACCGGATCCCTTGCCATCAGGTATGGCATGAGCGAGCATTTTACAGGCAGTTTTACCCAGCAGGAGCCGATCCCAGATGCGGCAATTGACGCCGCGGTTGCGGTGCTTAAATCTGGCCGCTTGCACCGCTATAACACAGGGCCTGACGAGGCTGGTGAAGTGGCATTGTTAGAGCAGGAATTCGCTGCTGAAATGGATGCAAAATATTGCCTTGCGGTGGCTTCAGGCGGCTATGCCATGACCACGGCGCTGCGTGCGATTGGTGTCAAGCCCGGCGATAGAGTTCTAACCAACGCCTTTACGCTGGCACCGGTGCCGGGTGCGATTGCGGCGGTGGGTGCCGCGCCGGTGTTTGTCGGGGTCACCGAAGATCTGGTGATTGACCTCGATGATTTGGCGGCAAAATCCGATCAGGCTGATGTGTTACTGCTCAGCCACATGCGCGGCCATATCTGTGACATGGATCGCCTGATGGCGCTTTGTGATGGCGCCGGTATCAAGATCATTGAGGATTGTGCCCATACGATGGGGGCAAAATGGCGTGGCCGCTGGTCGGGAAGATATGGGATTGTCGGGTGTTATTCGACGCAGACCTATAAGCACCTGAATTCTGGCGAGGGCGGGTTTCTGGTCACTGATGACGATGCCGTGATGGCACGTGCGGTGATGCTGTCGGGGTCCTATATGTTGTATGGGCGCCACCTGGCAGCCCCCGGGGCCGAAGCCTTTGAGGCTGTAAAATATGACACACCCAATATATCGGGCCGGATGGACCATCTGCGCGCGGCCATCTTACGGCCGCAATTGCAACGTCTGTCCAGCCAGTGTGCGGCTTGGAATGCCCGTTACCGCGAAGTTGAGCAGGGGCTGAACGCATGTCTCGGCCTGCGGGTGATTGTCCGCCCTGAGGCAGAGACCTATGTTGGGTCGTCGATCCAGTTTTTGCTATTGGATTGGGATACGGCAGCGGTTCAAGACGTGCTGGCGCGCTGTGCCGCACGCGGGGTCGAATTGAAATGGTTTGGTGGGGCCGAGCCCGTCGGCTTTACCTCGCGCTACGATAGCTGGCGCTATGCGCAGGCAGAACCTCTGCCCGAGAGCGACCGGATTTTGGCCGGTTTGATCGATATGCGCCTGCCACTGACGTTTTCACTGTTTGATTGCGCGTTGATCGCGCGTATTATCCGCGCCGAAGTCAGCGCGGTGTATCAAACGCTGTCGGCGCAATAGCCCTTGGCTCAAAATAACTGTGCGCCTTTGGTGGGGTGACCGGGGCAGTCGTTTGGCGCTGTGAGTGGATTATCGAGGTGGAGACAGCTTAACCAACCAGCGTGTCGCAGTCTTTCGAACTGGAAAATTCAGATGGAATATGCCATACAAATTATATTGTTTATATTATTTTAGGAATTTGATCCTTGCGACGACTCATCCCTCTTTTTATGTTTTGCCTTGTTATTATGTCGGCCTGTACTGTCGCTCCTTTGGAAATTTATGAACCCGTCGTTGATCATTTTTCGGTAGATCCGGTACAATACAGCCGTGATATTACCGAATGCCGGTCGGTCGCGGCCAGGGCAATGGCACTGGCCAAACAGCGCCAAGATGCTCAAATGGCGCCCAATATCCTGACTGGATTTTTGATCGGTGCGACGATTGGGAATGCATCGGGGATTGGGTCTGAGACCCGCAAGGACAGCACCAAACAAGGCGCTGTCTTCGGTGCGTTGGCAGGCGCCGTTGAAAGTGGTGATGACGTGAAGCTGGGTCCACGCCGGATTATGGATCGCTGTATTGCCAACCGCGGCTATGATCTGCTCAACGATACCCCCTAACACGGCGTGCCAGATAGATATCTGCTTTGTTTGGGGGCTGTAAATTGGTGTAACGCGCTGAGGTGCGCGGCCGTTTTGGTCATGTCTGAAAGCTCCTGACATCACGCGTGCCCACCCATCTGGACAGTGGAGGGTCGCGACAGAAAATAATCCCTGTAAAAAACGTAACCGTCCTAGGTGTTCAGTCCCGGCATCTGGTGGAGCGGATTTAAGATGAATC
>ENA-OQVM01005910-OQVM01005910.1-marine-metagenome-genome-assembly--contig:-NODE-5910-length-11452-cov-7.970637_pt1 | contig 11452 bp, 12 predicted proteins | sample MGYA00237776_ERZ505498 | MGnify/ENA primary metagenome ERZ505498 (study PRJEB26159, sample SAMN06265151) | marine metagenome | isolation source: Helgoland LTER site | place: Germany:Helgoland, sampling... | reverse complement strand
GTTTTCCATCCGCTTCATACTTCGGCTCGTTAAAAACGATGTCATATGTTTGCCATTTTCCAGGAGGTAAGGTGGCGTTGACCAATGGGATATGTTGCTTATAAACAGACGAAGCCTGTCCATTAGAATAGGTCACGCTTTCATAGCTATCCAATACTTGTACTTCATATGCCTTTTGAAAAAAGACACCGCTATTGCCCCTCCCTTGTCCTTCTCCTTTTACGATTTCAGGGGACTTCCATTCTATGTGTAATTGAATTGAGCCAAATTCGGCTTTGGTTTGAATTCCACCAGACTTCGGTTTAACCGTTACGGATTGATCATCATTTAGGGTCCAAGATGCTGGATTTCCCTCCTCTCCCTCCCAAAGTGATAGGTCCGTTCCGTCAAACAAAACTATTGCATCGGATGGAGGGGCTGTATTTATGCCGGGTGTTATTTTTGCTGGTTTGGGTTCCCAGACTTCAGTGTGTTCAGGTTCAAATTTAGCTTGTCCCATTGCAGCGGCAATACCAATAAAGAAAAATAAATATTTCATTTGAAAAAAGTGATAAAGGTGTTAGATAAAAAATGGGAAAGTGGTTTACTTTCCCATTTAATTAATTTAAAATCATATAACTAAGCAGCCTTGGCTTGCTTGTTTTCATACAATGCTCTTATTCCAAAAAGTACAATTAGAATAACAGGGAGTATCGAAAGGGTATACAATGTGTCTGCACCAGAAGCGTCTAAATCCATCATCGACCCCATTACCCAAAGGACAATAGAAACAGAAAACATTCCTAAACCTCCCATAAGAGAAAGCCCTAATGCGCCACTATCGGGAATTTTTACAGCAACAAAAGACAACATGGTTGGCCAAAAATAACACACACCAATAGCAAAGACTCCAGCAGCCAAAAATGAGGAGGCACCAGTTGCCGATGAAAGCCAAAGAAGTCCTAAAAATGAAAATATTGATGAGAAAAATAACATTTTGGTAATGCTTAATTTATGAACAATATCTCCGGCAAATAGTCTTCCTACCATCATAATCCCGTTGATAAAAGCCAATACTAAAATTGGATTTGAAACTGTTTTTTCTAATAATGAAGAGATCCTTTGGGTAGTCGCCAGCTCTGTAGAGGCGGTGAGAAGCATACAGAACCCAATGAACCAAAACAAAGGATTAGCAAAACTTGCTTTCAACATTTCATTATAAGTAACACCACTGGTTACCCGATCCGTCGGTGGAAATTTTTGTCCTGCAAAAAGGTAGACATAAATCGCGAGTGGAATAAATAGAGTTCCTACCAATACCATCCAACTGAGTCCCATAATGTCAACAATCAAAAAGCCCAAGATACTTCCGATGACGATTCCTCCAGGAAACCATACATGAAAACGATTCAGCATTTTTGTTTTTTCATTTGGGTATAAGGTTGCAATTAATGGATTACAAGCTGCTTCGACCATACCATTACCAATTCCAATAAGCAAGGTTCCTGAAAATAGCATCCAAAAATCTCTTGCGAAAAGGGTCAAGATAATTCCTCCCAAATGTGTGATGAAGGCAATGTTCATTATCTTTTTCATTCCAAAAAGATCAACTAAAAATCCTCCTATGATCATCGCCAAAGTAAATCCATAAAATGCAGGACCAAAAGCAATTCCAATATCCTCTAGAGTTAGACCGTAGTCATCCTTAAAGACCAATTCGATTTTTGCACGTACGGCGAAAGTCATCGCGGTTGTGATTAAAGCAAAACAACTAGCATTAAAAAGTTTTTTATTCATAATTCGTTTTTGTTAGTTTTTTTCAATTTATAAATATTCGCTTAATTATTTCTTAGATTTAAAAATAAATTAACGTTTCAATATAGAACATAAATTATAAAGTTGCTTTTTTTTAAATTCTGAACCACTTTAATACTTGTGCACTGGGGAAATTAAGTCTTCTTTGGCCTTATATTTACTTTCCGCAGCCCATCGAATTCCTCGCTTGTGTATTTCCATTAGCACTGGAACATCAAAATCTTCAATATTATGGCCTAATGAATTATAGAAAATTCTCCCTTTTCCAAAATTCTTTTTCCAAACCACAGGCACAACACTTCCGGTGACTACATTCTCACTTTTTTTAGAACCCTTTTTTAAATAACTTGCTTTTGTAAACTTTGAAGTTGCAAGTACTTTAACATTTGGATCCATTAACATATAATATTGTTCGGTGTTTTTGACATAAAAATCTTTCAGGCCTTTTGTGATCTGCAAGGCTTTGATTGTAAAAGATTTTAATCAACAAACAAAGGGACATCTTCAACCTCATCTACCTCTTGTTTTAATTTTGGCAAAGTGTATTTAAAACTTACTGAAGATATGCCTAGGGTTTAGCTTATTGGTCTTTCAGGAATATAAACAACATCAACTTCAATTCCATTGCCATATTTTACTATTATTGAACACAACACAGCAACATTATTTCCTTCATGAATAGCGGGTTTCATTTTAGGCAGTTTTCTAAGTACTCTTAAAATTTCTGCTTGAACAGTTAGCTCTGAATTTCTGACCTTCATTCCAGTTAGATTTCCTTTTTCGTTGATTATAAAAAAAGCTTCTACTTGCCTAAGTTCAGAAAGGTTTAAATCTCTGGATATATCCAGGTTGAACTCCTGCTCAATAAATGTTGATACTTTATTATTAAAACATCTTTTTATTTCTTTTTTAGAAAGTTTCTCACAACCATTATATATTGGCGCTATTTCTACATCTTTTAATATCATTCTATCATCAGGACTATAGTTTGCTAAACCGTCTTCTTTTGACATAATGCTGCATAAGCTTAAGATTGCCTGCTCTTCTTCCTCTGTAATATTTCCCTGAACCATCAACTGATGCTGAACAGCATTGATTTTCATTATCAGTTCACTTTCTGTGTTTTTCTGCCCAAAAGAAACTATAGGAATAAACAGGAAAATAAGAAGTAGTTTTTTCATTGTGTTGAATGTTAGATATTGAAAGATATGAAAAACCTATACAAATAAGGTAATATATCATTATACAAGCGCTACCCCAAAAAGAAAAGTGGATTTAAAAACCCCACCCCCCAAAATACAGCAACAAGAGTATTCAGTTTTTTAGCTTTTAAAAACAATGTCATAGTCCACGTCCTTACCAATATGCTTAGTTACATACTTACATACAGTCTCACTATCATAGACTGGTTGATAGTCTCCAACAGAAACATTCCCAAGTCCATACTTAACTTCTTTATAGGTCATGTCTGTATTAGTGCCAATAAGCATATGAACATGTAGGTTATTATAATCTCCCTTGTCTCTTTCTGTTACATAGAATGCCTGTTCTACCTTATTAGAGCTATTTAGAAGCTTTGTAAGCCAGTTTCTCACCGTCATGGTGCCAATCTTATAAGGTGTTCTACAAGTTGCGAAGTAGTTCCATTGGAATTGTTGGATAAAGTTTGCGTAATCATTGTGTATTCTCATAGTACTTGGGTTTATGCAATAGCAGGGATTAAGGCATTTTTATTAATTCATCTTTAAAAATGCTTATAAGTGCTGTTATTATTGACAATAAAAGTACTTCAAAGACTAATCCAAAAAACAAGTGTAATGAAGAATAAGTAAAAAACAAGGGACAAATATGTGGACAAATAAGAAAAGGCATTAACAGTAAAATTACCGTTAACGCCTTTAATTGCTGGTGGTCCCACCTGGACCCGAATCTATGCAATATGATACTTATCTAAAACTCAGTAATATCAGCCTTAATATCAATAAATACAATACATACAAGAGCTTTTGTTTGTCTTGTGTCATTGCACTAAATTGCATGTAAAAGCATAAAATAGCACTATTTGTTGCCAAATGACTAACCTTAAGATATGGCTTCGATAGGTTTTAGATTAAAATCAAAAGAGAATAGACAACTTAGTATTTACATATACTTTAGGCCTGCAAATTCAAAGGTTGTTTCTGCAAGAACTGGACAAACTATCAACCCATCTGATTGGAGCTCATCTAAGAAAAAAGCGAAAACTACAGACCCTTATCTGATAAATTTAAATACAACGCTAACCTCGCTTGAAAAGTTTATTAGTCAAGCCCTAAACAATGATCTGACATATGGGATTGAGATTAATAACAATTGGCTCAACAAACAAGTAGAAGTCTGTCTATTATCAGCAGTCTGCAGTATAATTGTGGTAACGTTTTATTAGTCTTCAATAATTAATTGTAATAAGTTTGCCTCCTTTAAATGGCATAAAAAAGATTTCAAATAAATTTGTATGATTGATACTATACTATTATTCGTTCTAACAATTACCTTTTCGATTATATTTTTCTATTGGTATGCAACCTATTCAACTAAATCTGGCTTTGCTTTGGATGAAAATAAAAATCAAATTCCAGACTATTGGGAAAAATATTCACTGATTTTTAAATTGAAAAATTTTATTATTCTTTTTTTAGGTGTAATAATAGGTCTTTTATTAAGTAAATCAACTTTTATTTAGAAACAAATTGATTCTCATATAAATAAACCAAATTAAATGAATTCAAGAGCATTGTCATCAGTTTTAAACTATAGAATTTTAATTATCTTAGTAGAAACAATTCTAATCTACTTTTTATATAACAAGTATAAGATCGATATAAAAATTGATTTTACAATAATGAGTATTGCTATTGTTTTTCCATTGGTTTTTTCGATTACAAGTGCTTATCAAAGACGACAAGAAGCTATTGTGTTATTTTCTGAGTTTAGAAATAAAATAATTGACTTGACTAATATTTTTTATGCTGTAGATGAACTAGATAAAAAAGATTACATAAGCTTATTCATTAAGCTGATTGGAGTTCAGACAGATTTAAATAATTATTTGATAAACACCTCTTCGGATAATGATTTTGGGGTGATAAGAGAAAAAAGAAAAGAAGTCTTACTTATTATTGATTCTCACAAAAAGCTGTTCAACGAAAGAGAAAAAGATAGTCTAATTAGAGTAAAAAATGAATTGTTTCTTTCTGCAGAACAAATACGTGGCATAAAAATTCATGGAACCCCAATTTCATTAAGAAAATACTGCTTAATTTTTATTTACTTTTCACCATTTTTATACAACTCTCAATTAATTATAACAAGTTCTGGAACAGGATATCAATTAGAATCCTTAGTTTCTTTAATGTTCTCTTTGGTTGTAAGTTTCGTTTTAATGGCTCTATACAATGTGCAAGATTATATTGAAAACCCATTTGACCAAAAAGGGCTAGACGACTTGAATATCGAAGCAATGAAAGTTGACGAATGGGAATCTTTGTATCATGATAAAAACAAATAATTTATTGTCAAGGGTGTATGATATTGAATTAAAGTTTGAAACTGTCATTTGACCAAACCTGAATTTCATTTTCAACATATAAGAAGTTCTCAATTGTTGAAAATTCTTTTTGAGAAAAAACAGTTGTAGTTAATAAAAATATTTTTAAAGTATGCTAATACTTTAATTATAGCATATTTAAAGATAATTTTATTAAAAAATGAAGAAATTGATTTTTGGGTTTATGTTATCCATATTATTCTTTTCATGTGGGAAAGAAAGTACAGTAGTTGCAGATCCAGTTATTAGTTTCACTTTAACTGTAACATCAGGAGTTGGTGGAGGTGTTAGTTCACCTGGTGGATCTTATACTCAAGGTAAATCTGTTTCAATTACAGCAACTCCAAATTCAGAATATGTATTTGCCAATTGGTCTAATGGTTCAACTGATAATCCACTTTCAATTACAGTTAATTCAAATCAAACTGTTACTGCAAATTTTGAAAAAAGAAAATATCCTTTAACTATAACCATTCAGGGTGAAGGAACTGTAACTGAAGAAATAATTTCATCAAGCAAAACAACTACCGAATACAATTCTGGAAGTTCAATAAGGTTAACGGCAATCCCCTCAGGGGAGTGGAATACTTTTGAAAATTGGACTGGTGACATAGACTCTCAAACATCAATTATTGAATTACTTATTGACGAGCCTAAAAACATCACCGTTAACTTTCAACAATCTAGTTTAATAGTTACCGATAATACTACTGAGATCATCAATTCATCTATTTCAACAAATGATGTTTGGAGATCATTTTATATTGTAAGTGGAGTTTTTCCTTATGTAAGTGATGGTGTTCAGTATATGTTTTATCCAGGAGCGGCCCAATGGAACGCAGGTCAGAGTGACAACAATACTAAAGATGATATTCCTCCAATGCCCTCTCAGATTCTGAGAAAAGTAGATGGTAGATGGGAGTTTTTTAAAACAGATTACAATGCATATTTCTGGGGTGCTAGAAATTTCGAAATTAATGGCAATTATGTCGCTATTGGTGATGGTAACGAGATTGGACCTGAGGGTAACGATTGGAATGGAGATTTATATTTTGGTGAAATCATTGGAGGAGGAAACATTAATTGGACTGTTGTAAATTCAATTGAAGATCGGGTTTTTTCACATGGTACGACTATAGGTGATATTAATGGAGATGGATTGTTAGATGTTGGTACAACTCCGAGTTTACTTGATAATAGACTCAAATTATATACTCAAGAACTTGACGGAACATTTACTAACATGGAAAACATACTTGAGTTAGTTGATATAGATAATCCTTTAACTTTAGATTTTTCCGATCTTGATAACGATGGTATTGACGAAATCATAACGGCTAATTATGGAGGAGGAGATCCATCTCAAGATCCATTATTAAATAATATTAGAGTATATAAATTCGACCCATCTAGTGGATTATTTGAAATTGATTTTAGATCCAATTCCCCATCAGCCTTCTATAATATAGGACTTGGAGCTACTAGTATTTTAACTCAAGATTTTGATGCAGATGGTATCAAAGACATTACCGTTGCGAGAGAGGACCGTTCTGGAAATTCATTTGAAATTTGGAAAGGAAATTCCGACGGAACTTATACTCCACATTACGCATCTCCAATATGGACTGAAAATGAACTTCAATTTCGTGAATTTAGAATATTTGATGTAAATAATGATGGTTTTCCAGATCTCGTGTTAAGACCTTTTCATTACGGGACGCTTTATAGAAATAGTTCCGATTGTTGGTGGAATGTTGAACAGTGTAATGGAATTAAATTAAATTCTCTTATTCAAATAAACAACGGAGACGGAACCTTTCGTTCATATGACGGTGAGGAGTTAGTAATAGAGTCTCTAAATGTAGATAATATACATCCGTACATGGAAAATGGTGTTTTACATTTTACAGGGACATACCCAACCAATGTTGATTTTCAAATTAAAACTTATGATATAAAAGTCAGAATTTTAGATTAAAATCTTTTCAAATCATACCCCACAAAACCCCTTCCAAACTTATCACAAACTCTCCCAGTAGTTCCACTACTCATGAAAGGATCTAACACTAATTCAAACTCTTTTGAAGTTTGAATAATTGGTAGAGTGATTATTTGTTCTGGAAAAGGTGCAAGGAACTCCAAATCGATTGACAAAAGAGGTGAGAACATTGCTAAAAAATTTATTGTTTAGTGAGCTCTCACAAGTTGAATCTCATTTTGAAAAGCTTGATCCGAAAGACAGGATAGAATTGTTAATTAAGCTAATGCCCTTCATTTGTCCTAAGGTAAAAAGTGAGAATTATAATTTAAATGAACCACTAGATTTTGATTTTTAGAAGTACCTAGACTTACTGAAGAGGATATGCCTGTTATTGATTAAATAAAGGTCAAATGGTAATGATGTTTTGTAACCCTCACTTTAGCTGTTGCTTTTGGGGCTACAAAAAGGAATTAAACGATGCTCATTTAGCTCGGAAAACATCAATATTTTGAATCTCTCCTTTTAAAGTTATTGTCATAAACTCCTTTGCAAAGGCAAAGGCTTTTTTACGCGCTGCTGGATTTCCTCCTATATCTACACCTTGTTCTACACAAAACATGAAGCCAAGTTTCTGAAGTAGTGGCGTTGACATGGGAAGCTGAAGATAGTTCATGAGAACATCACCATCTTTGGTGAGGGTGAAAAGACAATCTTTAAAACTATACCCTTTTTCATTTCGTGTCACTGGTGTTTCACTATCAAAAGAATGATGTGAATCTGGATAAGTAGTTAGAGCAATATTAGCTTTTTTTTCTAGTTTTTTTGTTAAATTTGAACAAGGGGTTGCTGGTGTCCAATTGTCTTTCTCCCCAATTAGGATGTGTATAGGTGCCTGTGTAAACTCTAAATTCTCAGGGTCAATAAAACAAGGAGGATAAAAAGCCAAATGAGACGCGAAACTTACGTTTGTTGTAATTGCATTTTTTACAGGCATCCATCCAGAGAACAATGATACTCCCCCCCCTAGGCTCCAGCCCGTAATCGATACCTTGTCTTTGTCTATGTTGGGATGCTGGGCTAGATATTCTAATGCTCGATAAGCATCTAAAATAATTGCAGCGATGGTGACTTCGTCTTGAGAACCAACGGTTGAGGTTATGCCACGACTTTTGAAGCTATTTAGTTCAAAGGTAGCGAATCCATCTTGTTGATACATTTCCATATACTCTAGGTGGTGCTTTCTCCAGCCCAAACTTCCGGCTACTCCAATTATTAAAGGGAATTTTTTATCTGGATTTAAGGAATCTGAAGGAATACTCAGCTGGCCAAAAACGGTTTGTTTTTCTTGAGCTTCAAGGTTTAGAATGATATCGCTAAGCGAAAATGGATTTCCACTTTCAAAAGAAATCTCTTGTTTTACAAGTTGTGCATGAAGAGGGCCGTAACAAAACAATGTTAGGATAACATAAAACGAGAGCGTAGTTTTCATATCATACAATTTATCAATACAATATACAAAACTGTTTTTAAAGCTTCTAAGCAATGAAGACATGATAACATTAGCTCTTATTCATAAGGCAAAGAAAGGCGATGTAAATGCCTATAAGGCGCTCATGGATTCGGCCTATGGAGCAGTAAAACAAAATGTAGAAATAACAGAAGGAGAAACACCAATATTTAAGCAATTAGATATTGACATTATTGAACTGTAATTGTTCCATACATACCATCGTGAACTGAACATTGGTAGTAGTATATTCCAGCAGCTGTGGGTGTCCAACTGACAACACCATTTGTAGCTCCAATTAGTTACTAGGACAAGTTCCCCATATGGGTTTGTTGGCGTCTGTTAAGTCAGAGCCTGTTGCGAAATCAGTAGGTTCAGATGAAATATTAGATACACACCAAGCAGATAGGTCTTGATTGAATAAAATAGCATCCTTAAATAGACTACTCATATCGGTCACACTAGAAGTATTCCAATCGCCAATATTTTGATTAAATGCTGCTGCATCCTGAAACATAAAACTCATATCAGTCACACTAGAAGTGTTCCAATCTCCAATCACACCGTTAAAATCCTCAGCTCCAAAAAACATATTATTCATATCCATTACACTAGAGGTGATCCAACTTCCTATGTTCTGATTGAATGAAGATGCACTAAAGAACATCCAACCCATATCAGTGACACTTGATGTATCCCAGTTCCCTATGTTTTGATTAAATGATATTGCATAGTAAAACATACCATACATATTGGTTACATTGGAGGTGTCCCAAAAACTAATATTTGAATTAAATTGGATATCTTGAGCAAAAAGATATTCCATTGAAGTTACTAGTGTCGTACATAGGTTAACATTTCCATTTGCAATGTTACCAGCTATTGTTGAGTTGTCAACAGCAGTGTAGGTTACTCCGTTAATATCTGCTGTATCGTCAGCCATTGCATTAGGGCATTTACAAACATTATCCTCAAAAAATATTGATGCTGTAGAAGCTTCAACTACAGTAATTGTGCCGCCTAATGTAAAGGACGAAGTAGCACTGTACCAATTAACAACATAAGGATAATCTCCTGTTTGTCCAGTTGGTGTACCGCTTATAATGGCTGTATTATCACTAAAGTTCATAGTGACTCCTGTAGGAAGACCAATTACCTCTTCTTGTAAGTTTTCTTGACAAGAAGAATTAACAGTAAAAGTTATATCGCTTATGGCATTGGTTAGTGTTACTGTTTGAGACTGTCCTCCACCAATGTTTTGTCCAGAAATTGTACACGCCGTAATTGCCGAGCCTACAACACTAATTTGACCACCCACAGAAGTTGTAATATTAGGAGCCGTCACAACAATTGTATAATCATAGGTTCCTGATGAGTTACTTGATGGAGCACCGCTAAGAGTTGCTTGATTATTACTAAAGTTCATTTTCACTCCTGGAGGAAGATTGTCAGCACTAGCAGATAGAGACCCAGTACAGGTTGTACTGAAAGAATAGACGATATCTTGTATCGAATTAGTTTGTGTTACTGTTTGTGATTCGAAGCCGCTATCTAAAGAGCTTGTAATCCCACAAATTGTTGAAGTAATTGGGTCTTCACTCTCTATGTAATCTTCATCTTTGTCTCCATCTAAATCATCAGTACATCCATTATTTATATCAATTGAAAAACTAATAAAGCTATTTGAAATTACAATGTTATTTATTGTTCCAAAGGGTGAATTTGATTGTGTTAAACTGATTGATGTATTTGAATCAAAAGTAAACTGACCTGTAATGGTTGCTGTTGAGGTAACAATAGTAAATGAGCTGTCTGTTCTAAAAATTATTTCACTTAAACTACAGTTTACCACAGCGGTTTTATTTGATTCAGCTTTATCAGTCTTGCTAGCTGATTTGGGCTTTCTAATTTTCCATTTACCCACTACTTCCGTTGGATTCTCTTCCTCTTGAAAGACCTGTTCAAATGTTGCTGTTGCATTAATTGAACTATTAACTACAACCTCAATTGGGTTATCAAAATCTAATGATATTTCTTCCTGTCCAGTAGCCGCATCAATAAACCCTCTTGATAAACCGTCCCACCGATAAAATATCCATTCTGGTTCTGAATTAGCTGTTAAGCGAATTGTACTTCCAGATTCATAATCTGTTTTTGACTTTGCGGTGCTAACTAATTCTTGGTTAACAGAACCTTGACCAGCAACACCCATTTTAAGAGCGTATTGACTTCTTGAAAAAGTTGCTGTAATATTTTTATCCCCGTTCATTGAAATACTCAACGGATTTGTACTTCCCGAAGCATCTCCAGTCCATCCTGTAAAAGTAAATCCATCAGCTGGTGAAGCTGTTACTGAAACATTAGTGTTTTCATTGTAAGTACCACCCGAAGTATTAACACTTCCTCCTTCAGAAGCAGCAACTGCTAGAGTGAATTTAGTTACGCTTGGGGTTGGAACTACTGCATCAGGAATCGGGCTATCCTTAGAACAGGATAAAAGAATAAAAAAAACAAGTATGGTAAGTCTTCTCATAATGCTAGGAGTATATTCAAATATAGAAATAAATATGCCACATTACCATTG
>ENA-OQVM01005903-OQVM01005903.1-marine-metagenome-genome-assembly--contig:-NODE-5903-length-11463-cov-6.942034_pt1 | contig 11463 bp, 4 predicted proteins | sample MGYA00237776_ERZ505498 | MGnify/ENA primary metagenome ERZ505498 (study PRJEB26159, sample SAMN06265151) | marine metagenome | isolation source: Helgoland LTER site | place: Germany:Helgoland, sampling... | reverse complement strand
TCTTCGCTTTTATCGCTAGTTGTGGATCAAAAGACAAAGGAGAATTGGTTGGCGTAAAAGGAAAAAAATGGCATCCATGCTGTAAAACTTGCTACAATATTGGAAACTACTGTTGGTTACTTACTTGGGGAAAATAAAAATGCAGAGCTTTTAAAAGACCCTGCAATGTTAAAACGTTTGCAGGATATTGATAACCTGCCTAATGAAGATAAAAATGGTATTCTTTATGCTTTAGATAATTTACTTAAAGCTGCTAAGTTAAAGGCTATTTAAAATAAAAAAGCTGCCTTTTGATAGCTATAATTTTATGCTTCATCATTGATTAACTTAAACCTGACCTACTCTAATCGAAAAAAGTGCGTAATCAAAAAACACCTTTTCCTTGTTTAAAGTAGCGAAAAACAAATATAATTTCTTTTCTATAAGACGAACCTGGTTTTGATTAAAACCGTTATTACAAATCACTTCTATACTTCCTTTTTTATATTTCACAAAAACTGATGTGTTCTCAAAATTATTTACAGATGATTCATCTAAATGCTGACGTTCAAAATTACCTAAAAGGCGTAAGAATTTCAGCCTATAATCTTTATTCTCCCAAAGGTTCTTTTCTTGTTTATATAATCTTTCAATTTCAATAAAATGTTTATTAACATTAAACATATTATGCTGACTCATATTAACTGTCATAAGATGCATTTCGGAGACCAATAAATCTTCTATTTTATTCTTTTTCTTTCTTATTTCATAAGCTTTAGAGTAATATTCTATCGATAATTTAAAATCATTTTTCAACTCTGCGATTGATCCTAAATTATCGTAAACAGTAGCAAGTCCAAAGTTTTTATTTTGAATATTTTCAAATAAATTGAAATTCAATAAAGCCTCGTTGTATTTTAAAGTTGAATTTTCAAAATCATTATTTATATAATAAACGTTACCTATGTTTATCAATATCCAAGGAGGAAGAGAAATTTTTTTTTCATCTCGAAATTCTATAGGTATAGCTTCAAATAATTTAATTGATTCATCATAAAAGCTAATAGCATCAGCATAAAGACCACGGTAATATAATATTTCTCCTATTTGAGAGTGGACCCCAACAAGAGATTGGGATGGATTTGAAAAATCAGCAATTTTCAAAACTTCAAAGCCAAAGTTTAAAGCTTTATCTGGATCTGAATACCTATAATATAAAACAGAATCTCTTAATGAACTTATTTCTTGATTAAGGTCTTGTTGACCGAAACAAATATCACATACAATAAGCAATATAAAAATTAATCTCAAAACATTAAATTTTTAAAATTGTAAATAGTAATATACAAAATAATAATAATAAAATAATTTCTAACAATTCATATCGATTCATGTGAAGAATTTGATAAATATTTCTCTTTTAGTTCATTAAACTCGTCCAAGGTGAAATATTCTCCTTTTATACATATTCGACTTACTCCCTTAGGGAATTCATTATGAAATAAATATTCCATAGGATTTGTTTTGACTCAAATTTAATTTAAATAGTTTGTGCATAAACAAAAATTAGTACTGCATTGCTACTGCTAAACCTGTTAAATCAATAAATAATCTTGCTTTAAAACAAAAACGAAGTCTTAGTGTATAATGTTTGACAAGCACAACTACTTAAATAATTTTGGCCATTAGTTTGTTTATAGAAGTTAAAAAAAATAAAAATCTAATTATGATTATGATTAATGATTTTAAAAATTTGGATTTTAAAATCATTGAAAGTCTTGTTAATCAAATAAATAAATTAGTTTATGTATCTAAAAATGAAGTATCTTAAAAGTAGACTTTCTATTCAATTGATATTCTTCCTCAGAACAACCGGGGTTATCTAAACAGACGTTATCTATATTTTCTTCACCCAGAGCTTTAATTATTAATCGACTCGAATTAACCCCTTTACTTGTAAGCCAATTTTTAGTTTTGGTTGCTCTTCTAAGAGAAAGATCTTTATTGTATTGAATTGAAGCTCTAGAGTCAGCGTAAGAGCTTATTTGTAATATCATATTAGGGTATTTAGTCATTGCAATTATCACTTTGTTCAATGAAAGTATAGAGCTACCTTTTAAAGAAGCTTTGTTTAAGTCAAAGTAAATTGGTTCAATACCTAAAACACAAATTAAATCATCTGGTAAACAATTTGTTGACCATTCTAAATCTATGTTTTCATAAATATTCTGATCTTGCTTTAAATCTAAAGTCAAAATTCTACTATTATAACTAATGCCGTTTGAAACTCTTATTAAATAAGATTCAGAACAATCTAAATTTTCATTAAAAACAAATTCTCCTAAATTATTTGACTCAACTTCTTTTATTATATTATTATTTTTATTTAATAGTTCAATAGTTGCTCCTACAAGTGTTTTTTTAGTGTATTTGTCAAAAACAATACCTTTAATGATTCCCTCACATTGGGAAGAACTTTTTGTAGATCTACTAAAAATATCTGTTTTTACAATTTTATATACTTCGTCAGAAGAGCTTCCATTTAACCCATTTCGATTGGATGATATAAATCCAAATTTTCGTTTGTCATTATAAACATATCCAAAATCATCAAATGCTGAATTAACAGGTTTTCCAACATTTAAAATTTCATATGGGTAACCTCTTGCATTTAATTTAGCTTCGAAAACATCAAAACCACCAAGTCCTAGTTTTCCATCGCTTGAGAAATAAAACTTATTTTCAGAATCAATAAAAGGAAATGATTCTCTAAACTCTGTATTTACATTTGGACCTAAATTAATGGGTTGACTGAAAACTCCATCATCAAAAATATAAACAAACCAAATGTCAGACATACCAAAAGTTCCAGGCATATCAGATGAAAAATATAACTTTTTTTCATCTGGGCTTAAAATAGGGTGAGCAGTAGAATACTGATTTCCATTAAATGGAAGTTCTTCAATGTTACCCCATGAATCTTGACTCTTAGTTGCTTTATAGATCTTTAACTTTACCTCATAGTCTCTTGAAGATTTTAATTTACCCTCATAAAAGTTGTTTCGAGTAAAATACATCGTATTCCCATCTTTACTTACTGTGGCAGAAGACTCATGATACTTTGTGTTGACATTCCCCTTTAGCTGCTCACGATCCGACAAATTACCAAGTGAATCAATTTGAGCTATAAATAAATCTAAAAAGGGCTCATTAGACCATTTAAAATTTTTACTTCCAGTCGCATCTTGACTTGAGGCAAATACAACTTTATCATTATTATAAAAATTCAATCCAAAATCAGAATTTTGTGTATTAATGTTTGTTTTGAAAAGGTTATAGTTTCCGCTACTATTTAAAATACTATCTAAGTAATTTGATTCGAATTCTAAGTGATCTTGTGAAATTAGTTGTTTATTTAATTTAAGATATTTTTTATAAAATTGGTTTGAAGCGTCATAAGCACCTATACTTTTAAATGCGACAGATGCTTTAAAATACAATTCGGGATCAAGTTTTTTTGGATAATTAACAATTAATTTATTAAACCAAACTGTAGCTAAATCATACTGACTATTATTATAATATGCGACTGCTAAACTTTCAAATATTTCTTTAGTCTCCTTTCCAGATCTGGCTAATTTTAGATATCGCTCTATTGCTGGGGAAAATTCGTAATCTTCAAAGTTGCTTTTGGCTGAAAACACATTATTAATACTTGTCGCCTTTTTGTTATCAACTTTTTTGGATAGAGAATCTATTATAATTGAATCAAAAAGTTTTGAAGAGAATGAGGTTCTTGGTAAATCAACAGATGATTTATTTTCTAATTGAAATACATCAAAAGAAATTAAAGAGTCTAAAACTTCTGCTTCTATATTGGGTTCAATAAACGTCTCAATATTTTGTATATTTGCATAAACAGAGTCCACCGTTTTATTAGACTCGTCAATATCAATAAGTTCCTGATCATTATCAATTACTTCTGTATTATCAAATACACCTTCTAAATTGACAGCAGTTTCTGTGTTTTTATTTGAGTTTGAATGAGTCCCATTAATTTGTTTTTTAATATAAACTTCAGAATAATCTAGAGAGTCACTAACAAATTCTTGTTTTGTATCTTCTGATAGGTTAGTTGTTGATTTGGATTTGAGTGAATCATTTTCATTTCTTACAAACTCTGAAGATGCTTTATGATTTTCTTGATAAAAAAGCCAATACTCTGTTTTATTAATACCTATACTATCAATGAAATTATTTGTTTCTTTTAAAGTTTTAAACTGATTTATCGATACTCTGTGAAACTCATCTCTTTTGGCTAGAACTCGAGCTTTTTTAAATCCTTCTTTTTTTAATTTAATTTTATAACTGTAGGCATTATACTCGTATTTATAAGACCCAACAATTATTTCAATTTTATCGTTACCTATATTAACTTGAGCAGTCAAATTATTTATAAAGCACATGAATACTATCAGAAATATAGTAGCAAAATATTTAATGTTTAATGTGTATAAATTCATGATTTAAAAAAACCTAGGTGTCAATATTTTTCTGTTTGTTCCAAAATCAAATCTAAAAATAACCTCAAACGATCCACTTGCTGAATTCCTTATTTCAGTTGTCGCAAAGTCATAACTAAACCCAATCATCATCGAATCTGATAATTGAACCCCTGCCATCGTTGTAATTGCAGAATCAATCCTATTTGCAACTCCAAAAGTAAAATTGTTGTTTAGAATAAAGTTGAACGAAATATCCCATTGAATAGGACTTCCTTTTACTGCCTTTACTAAGGTAGAAGGCTTAAATTTCAATGAGTGATGTAAATCAAAAACATACCCACCAAAAATATATAAATGAATCTCTTTTGAAAAAGTTGAAAAGAAGCTTGATTCTTCATCTACCAAATCAAAATATTTTTTTTCTAGAAGGTTTGGTGCAGAAATACCTAAATAATAATTTTGAGTATTATAAAAGATTCCAACTCCTATTTGGGGCTGATATTTATTATTTACTGCATAATCAATATAAGGATCCGTTCGGTCATAAACATTAAGTTTATTGAAATCGATATCATATGAATTTAATCCTGCTTTAAGTCCAAATGCTAATTTGGAAAACATAAAGTTTATAGAATATGAATAATCAATAGAGATGTTGGTTTCAGTTAAAGGTCCCAATTCCTCATAAAAAACAGTTCCTCCAAGACCAACTTTCCCTACTGAACCAACTGGAGTGTCAAATGAAATTAGATTTGTTTTTGGAGCACCTTCAAGATCTAACCATTGTGATCTAGCAAGAAGTCTTAAACTCATTATTCCACGATTCCCAACATAAGCAGGATTAAAGGTTTGGGGTACGAGCATATATTGTGTAAACTGAGATTCCTGCTGTCCTATGACAAAACTAGAAACCAGTCCTAAAAAAATAAACAAATAATCCCTCAATGCTTTATTCATTTTGCAAATCGTTTTGTAAATATAAATCCCCCATATACTCCGACTTACCAGGATTATTATTAGAAGGAAATGTTAAAAAATAATAATAAGTTCCTGAAGGAAGTTTTTCGTTTTTATTGATCGTAATTCTTCCATTTGAATATCCAGTAAATATTTCTGAATTACCAGGTCCTGGATAACCATTGCTTTCGAAAACTAAAACACCCCACCTATTATAAATTTTCAGGTTGTTATCAGGATAATCCTCAATTCCTCTAATAATTAAATAATCATTTTTTTGATCACCATTTGGTGTAACTAACTCATAAACCTCTAATCTAGGTATGTAATCAGATTCTAATTCAATTATGGTTGGATCATCTGACATATTACCATCTGTATCATCCCCGTTATCACTTTGGTCAAAAATAAGGTTGTTATAGTTTAATGCAGTCCCTGACACACGAGCTACGTTTTCGATAAAACCAGAATAAATATCAGACTGTGTTACTGTATAATCAGCATTAAATACGATTACTCCTTGTGGAATAATTGAATTTTGTGAAGACCCGTTTGTTGCAGAAACAAAATAGGGTGATCTAGTTAAGAAAATAGAAGATCCGTTTCCGTCTGTCATGATATCATCAATTACTAAATCAGATATCTTTACGTTTCCTGTATTCTCAACTGAAATAGTAAACACTATTTCATCACTTGGACTAACATAGTCTATATTACTAGTTAATGAAGCTGTTTTAGTAACCTCTAGGGATGGTCTTGGTGATATCAAAATAACTGTAGGATCATCTGTAGTATTTCCGTCGGTATCATCGTCGTTATCTGAGGTGTCTTCTATGTATAATGATCCTTCTAAATTTTGAGCAGAGGCATTTGCGCTATTTATGATACTTCCAGATTCTGCTGCACTGAGCCCTATATTATAGAATGCAATATATGAAGCAATTTCACCAATTTTTAAGCTTCCTTCCAAGGATCCTAATGTTGATCCAGTAAAGAATGGCCCATTTGTTAAACTCAATATAACTCCGTTTCCATCAGTCATTGTATCCTCAAGAACAATGTTTTTTAATGGTGTATTTCCTGTATTTTCAATTAGAATATCATAAGAAATTAAATCTCCAGCATCCACAATACCATCTGTATTATTTGTTATTGAAGCTGTTTTAACTACTTCAATAGCTGGAATTTCTTGTAAGAATACTTCCGTTGGATCATCCAAAGTATTTCCATCTGCATCATCTCCATCGTCACTAATATCATTGATTCTTGTGTCTTGATTTGGTGCTGATGCAGAAGCTTCAACAGTATTTATTATTATTCCTGAAGTGACATCAATAGCATTAATTATGTAAAAAGCAATATATGTAGCAGCTTCTCCCTTAATTAGAACTCCTTCTGCAGACCCTTCGGAGGATCCTGAAAAGAATGGACCATTACTTAATGTTAAAATGTTTCCATTACCATCAGTTAGCGTATCAACAATTAAAAGATCACTTAAGGTTGAGTTTCCATTATTTTTCACAATAATAGTATAGGTTATAATATCTCCAGCACCAGTTTCTCCATCACCATTATCCGTAATCTCTGCTGTTTTAGTTACGTCCATAACAACATTAGATACAGTAAATATCTCTGTTGGGTCATCAGCTGTATTTCCATCAATATCATCTCCATCATCACTAATATCAAAAACATCTCCTACCTTACCTGGACTGTTACCTCTGAATACAATAGAGTTTCTGATTACTCCAGAATCTGCTGCTCTTTGGCCAATTAAATAAGTAGCTGTATAATTTGCCGTTTCTGACGGAGCAAGTATTCCTTCTGGAGAATTTTGAGAAGAGGATCCAAACGTTGGTTGTGTTGTTAAAATAAGTTCTCTACCGCTGGCGTCCGAAAGTGTGTCTATATATCCTAAACCACTTACAGTGATATTGCCTTTGTTTTCAATCGTAATGATATAATCAATTCTATCTCCTACGTCATTTATACCGTTTTGATTGAGGTCTACTATACTTGCTACTTTTGTTGCTTCTATTTCAGGTAAAGAAATGATTTCAATTATAGTAGGGTCATTAGTTGTGTTTCCATCAGAATCATCTCCGTCATCACTTATATCTGTTACATCATTGTTATTTCCTGGGCTAGAAGCGTTTACTGTTACAGTATTTATAACTTTCCCCGTTCCAGCATCATTATTAGAAATTATGTAGGTTGCCGAGTAAGTTCCACTTTCACTGGGATTCAATGAGCCTTGGGAAGATCCCTGGGTAGAGGAAACAAAGAGTGGCCCTGAAGATAACTGAAGAACATTATTGTTGCCATCTTTTAAAGTATCAATTAGCGTAATTGATGAAAGTTGTGTAGAACCTGTATTATTTATAGTAATCGTGTAAACAATGGTATCACCAGCATTTATACTTCCGTCTCCATTGTCGATGGTATAGGCTGTTTTTGTTACTTCAATTGAACTGTTAATATTAAAACTAACAACAGTTGGGTCGTTTGAAGTATTGCCGTCAGTATCATCTCCATCATCACTTATGTCCGAAACGTCGTTACTATTGCCAGGACTACTTCCTATTACTGTAACAGAATTATTAACACTTCCAGAATTTACTGTGTTTTCTGTAATTAGGAAACTAGCGTTGTAGGTTGATGTTTCTCCAGCTATAATTGAACCTTGATTTGATCCATTTGAATTGGAAATAAATGTCGGATTTGATGTTAAGATTAAGGCATTTCCATTTCCATCAGTTAGAATATCTGTAAGGCTTAAAGAATTTATCGTTACATTTCCATTATTCTTTATAGTAATGACATAATTAATAGTATCCCCGACTCCATTAACTCCGTCCCCATTATCCGCAACAGTAGCTGTTTTGGTAACTTCCATTGATTTTAAGTCAGCGATTAGAACTAGTGTTGGATCGTTAGTGGTATTACCATCGCTGTCATTTCCATTATCAGAAACATCAGAAACATCATTTAAATTACCAGGGCTACTTCCTGTTACAGTTACTGTATTTTGAATCTGAGAGGTTAAAGCAGCTGAACTAGAAATTATGTAACTGGCTGAATAAATAGCTGTTTCGTTAGAAATAATTGATCCTTGACTTGAATTATTAGAATTTGAAACAAAGCTTGGACCAGATGTTAGAGTTAACGAGGTTCCATTTCCATCAGTTATTGTGTCAACTAAGTTTAGAGAAGTAATAGTTACGTTTCCTGTGTTAACAACAGAAATTAAATAATTAATAGTATCACCAGCTCCATTTACTCCGTCCCCATTATCAGCAACCGTTGCTGTTTTAGTAACTTCTATAGCTGGTGCTAATGAAGTATAAACTACCGTTGGATCATCTGTTGTGTTTCCATCAGTGTCATTTCCATCATCCGAAGTATCAGTAATATCGTTAGTATTCCCTGGGCTACTTCCTGTTACCACTACACTGTTTTGAATTAATCCACTGTCTGCGGAAGCTCCAGTAATGACATAGCTTGCAGAATAGGTTGTAATCTCCCCTGCAAGAAGAGTCCCTTGAACAGATCCCTGTGATGAACTCAAGAAATTTGGTCCTAAATCTAAGGTTAATGTGTTTCCATTATTATCTGTTAAATTATCAACAAGAGTAATTCCAGTAATGGATTGACCTCCTATGTTTTCTATGGTTATAGTATAATTAATTGTATCTCCACCTCCGTTGGTCCCATCACCATTGTCGGAAACTACTGCTGTTTTAGTGACTTCTAATGATCCGCCTGAAGTTGTTACAACTACTGTTGAATCATTAGTTGTGTTTCCATCTGAATCATCACCGTCATCACTAATGTCAAATACATTATTTGAATTTCCTGGACTACTTGCTATTGCTTGAACTGAGTTATTTATAAATTCTGAATTAGCGGCAAGTTGAGATATAGTATAAGAGGCGGTGTATGTTGCGATTTCTCCTACTAGAAGACTTCCTTGTGCAGAACTAGCACTTGAAGAGGTAAAGACTGGTCCTTCTGAAAGGGCTAATGCATTTCCATCTCCATCGGTTAAATTATCTACTAAAGTGAGATTTGATAAACTAACATTACCCGTATTTTCAATTGTGATATTATAAACAATTACATCTCCACTATCATTACTGCTGTTTGAATTTATATCAACAACTGATGCACTCTTAACAACTTTAATTATTGGGTTTTGATATATTAAGGTTTCGGTTATATCGTTAGTTATATTTCCATCACTATCAATTCCGTCGTCACTTAAATCGGAAACAGAACTTGAATTTAATGGGTCTGAAGCAACAGCTGATACTGAGTTTTTAATTCTACCTGAATCTACATTACTCTGATCAATTGTATAGGTTGCAGTATATGTTGCAATTTCATTAACTTTTAAATTTCCTGAAGATGACCCCAAACTGGATGAGTTAAAACTAATTGATTGCGTATAATTAAGTGTATTGTTATTACCATCCTTTAGCACGTCTATTAAAACAAGATTTGATAAAGCAACATTCCCAGTATTCTCAACAGTAATTGTATAAACTATAGAGTCTCCAAGATCATTTTGAGCATTGCTATTTGCATCTACTATGCTAGCTGTTTTAGTAATTTCTAAAGAAGAATTTATATCAAATTGGTTAATTGTAGCATCATCTAGGACATTACCATCAGTATCATTTCCGTTATCAGATTGGTCACTTATATTATTAGTTTGCCCAGGACTACTTGCCACTACGTTTACTGTATTCGAAACCAACCCCGTGTTAACTTGATTTTGATTAACTATTAAGTAAGCATTATATGTTGCTGTTTCTCCTGGAATTAATCTACCATTTATAGAATTCTGTGAAGACCCCCCGAATGTTGGCCCATTTGATAAAGTAAGGGAATTACCGTTACCATCATTTAGTATATCTGTTATTGTTACATTACTTAAGCTAACATTTCCTGAGTTCTTAATAGTAATAACATAATTAATTACATCACCAACACCTGTTAATCCGTCACCGTTATCTGTTACCTGACTAATTTTAGTTGCCTCAATTGAAGGGGTAGGTGTAATTGAGATTAGTGTTGGATCATTAACTAAATTTCCATCTGTATCATCGTCATCATCACTTATATCACTTACATTTCCATCATTTGAAGTTGCTGAGGCAATCACCTGATTCGTGAATCCACCGGCATCGACTACATCTTGTTCAATTATATAATATGCTATATAATTAGCTATTTCATTCGGCTTAAGATTTCCTGCCGCTGATCCAAGAGACGATCCGGAAAATGATGGGCCTGAAATTAAGTTTAGTGAGCTTCCAGCATTAGATAAAAATTGATCGAAAATACTAATGTTTTGTAAATTGATATTACCGGTATTAGTCAATTTAATATCATACCTAACTATATCTCCTTTACCCAAAACTCCATCACCATTATCTGTAACCGTTGCTGTTTTAGTTGCCTCTATTCCCGGAGAAGCTGTTATATTAACTACTGTTGGATCATTAGTAGTATTACTATCTGTATCGTCTCCATCATCTGAGGTGTCGGTTACATCATCCGTATTCCCTGGAGAAGAAGCTGTTGCTAATACTGTGTTAGAGATAAATCCAGTATATGCAGCTGAACTACTAACTACATACGATGCCGTATAGGTTGCTGTTTCTCCAAGGGTCAGTGTTCCCTGGCTTGATCCTGCACTTGCTGATGTAAATGTTGGTCCGCTTGTTAAGGTTAGTGATCCACCACTTCCATCGCTAAGAGTATCTGCCAGAGTTAAGCTTGATAAACTTGTATTACCCTTATTCTCTACCGTAATAGTATAGACAATCGTATCACCTAAGTCTACAATACCATTACTATTATTATCTGTTGTTACCGCTGTCTTAGTTGCCTCTATGGCTGGAAGTGGAGTGATCGATACAGCCGTTACATCATCTGTCGTATTACCATCACTATCGTCTCCATCGTCAGAAGTATCCGTTACATTATTACTCTGGCCTGGACTACTCGCTGTAGC
>ENA-OQVM01005901-OQVM01005901.1-marine-metagenome-genome-assembly--contig:-NODE-5901-length-11464-cov-2.753227_pt1 | contig 11464 bp, 7 predicted proteins | sample MGYA00237776_ERZ505498 | MGnify/ENA primary metagenome ERZ505498 (study PRJEB26159, sample SAMN06265151) | marine metagenome | isolation source: Helgoland LTER site | place: Germany:Helgoland, sampling... | reverse complement strand
CAAATCTGGCGCGTTCTTGCAAACGCGCCAGCCGAGCATGCTTGAGTGTGACCTCGTAATACTCATTTAAGTTATCAACGCCGACAACTTCATCGCCGCGATCAAGCAATGCATGCGCAGTTGTAGAGCCTATAAAACCTGCAGCACCTGTAATTAAAACCTTCATATAAATTACTCCATTAATGCGATGCAGAGCGACGCATATAGCCGATCATCATGCGCTTAACCGGCGCCAAACACCCCGATCCAGTGCAATCTTTACGCAGAGATAGTTGGACGACAGGGCACGCTGAACGTTGTAAAACACTCGCAGCCCCCATCAAACACCTAGGCCAGACTTTGGCAATATGGCTTGCTAGAGCCCTGCATTTGAGATTTACGTCACGTCGTTGCATGAAAATAAAGCGGGCACGTTTTTTCTCTGTACAATCATTCACTCAAGAAAGTCAGACCGAATAGAGAGAGGATCAGGATGAGCACAATCGAAAAAGCAGCGGCGCGTCTCACCGCAAATTCTAACGCAAAACCCACAGAAAAGCCTTTCGAAGCGTCAGAACCGGAACGAACGCCCGCAAATACGCTGGAATCCTTTAATGACGCTAGCGATGACACGCTCAGAAACAACAATATTTTTGAACAAATGTCAGAGCAAGATGAGGTACACAATCCCGAGCAGGACGCTGGCTCGTCAATTAGGAAATCGGACAAGAAATGCGAATTGGAATTCCAATATCTTGCCGATAACGGTTTCTTAGTACCAGGATTTCAAAATAACAGGCATGCGCATGAGTTCCGGCGAATCAAACGATCTCTGCTGCTCAATCAACAACCCAAATTAGCCGCTAAGATGCCCTTGCCAACAAATGTCATTTTTGTCACCAGTGCATTGCCCGGCGAAGGCAAAACATTTGCGTCTTTCAATTTGGCGCTGAGCCTAGCGGCAGAGCTTGATAAAGAAGTACTGCTGATTGATGGCGATGCCGCGAAAGGAGACTTGAGTCGCTGGATGTCTATAGACACCGAAATTGGTTTGGTTGATATCTTAACATCGGGACGTTCAAGCGCTGAAGAAGATGTGATTGATACCAACATAGAACGTTTCTCAGTAATGTCTTGCGGTAAGAACACAGACAACCTCGATGAACTCTATGCCAGCAGCCTGATGACTAAATTCTTAGCCGACTTGGCCAATTTTAATAAAGACAGAATGATTATTGTTGATGGTCCGCCATTATTAGCAACAACTGAAGCTGCCGTGCTTGCCTTTCGCATGGGACAAGTGGTGATGGTCGTTGAAGCAAACAAGACACCTCAAAATGCAGTAGAGCAAGCGGTTTCGCAGATTGCCAACTGCCAACTGGTCAACTTACTGCTCAACAAAGGCACCGCTGGTGCAGGCTCAAGTTATGGCTACGGCTATGGCTACGGCTATGGCTATGGCTATGGCTATGGCTATGGCTACGGAAAGTCTGCGTAGTCAAAGAGCGGTTACGGATCAAGGGAGCGATGCATTTGGATCGCGCCCAATCAATGAAAATCTCTTGATTTAAACGGTAGATTGTCAGCTTCCATAATAGAAAGTAAATGTGTGGCGTTTTCGACATGTCCCGCCACAACGTGAATGACTGAAGATTCTCGCTCGACCACACCTTTAATTTTAAGCAACTGACCCTGTAATAAGGCCGACCGAAACTTTTGTAGCACTGAATCCCACACAACCACATTCACGTTACCTGTTTCATCTTCAATGGTCAGAAAGACAACACCGGAAGCGGTACTCGGGCGTTGTCGACCCGTTACCAGACCTGCAATCCTAACTATCTGGCCATGGCGATAATGCGCCAATTCAACTGCAGTACGATGATGCAATAAGCTTTTTTGATGGCGTAAAAGTTTCATCGGATGAGGTCCAAGGGTTAAACCGGTATAACTATAATCATCCAGCAAATCTTCTTTTGCTGAAGGTGCAGGCATATTGATGGCCTTTGCATAAGACATTTCTGTATTCGGCAAACCCAGGGATTGCTTTGCCAAAGGCATAGATTTTTGAATACCAGCAATATCCCAGTGAGCCTGATGACGGTGACCGCTCAGCCTTGCCAAGGCCCCTGACCTTGTCAAAAACCGTAAACTTTGATCATCTAAATTTGCGCGTTTTGCCAAATCGTCCGCATGCATAAATGGCGACTGTTCACGAGCGGTCATAATCTGCGCCGCGGCATCTTGGTTCAACCCTTTAACCATACGTAAACCCAAACGTAATGCCGGCTGCAGATTTGCTTGAGAACACGCCCCGGCTTCTGGCTGTTCTAGAGTATGGGCCCAATCACTGAAACAAACATCAAGCGGGCGAATTTCAATATTATGACGCTGCGCGTCTTGTATTAATTGCGCTGGCGAATAAAACCCCATGGGCAAACTATTCAACAATCCACAATAGAAGGCTGCCGGTTCATGGCACTTTAACCAAGAAGAAACATAAACCAACAATGCAAAACTGGCCGCATGCGACTCGGGAAAGCCGTACTCACCAAAGCCCTGAATTTGTTTAAACAGGCGTAGTGCAAAAGATCGATCGTGTCCTCGCGCGAGCATACCGTCTACTAATTTACGCTCAAAGACCTCAAGGCCACCTCTTTTTTTCCATGCCGCCATTGCACGTCTTAATTGATCCGCTTCCCCCCCACTAAAACCTGCTGCCACCATGGCCAGTTTAATCACTTGTTCTTGAAAAATGGGTACACCCAATGTGCGTTCTAATACTGTGCGTATCGCTTCATTCTCATAACTAACAGGTTCTCTTTTTTCTCGACGACGTAAAAAAGGATGCACCATTTCACCTTGAATCGGTCCGGGTCGGACAAGCGCAATTTGGATGACTAAGTCGTAAAAAACTCGCGGCTTTAGGCGTGGCAGCATGGCTATTTGAGCCCGCGATTCAACTTGAAATACACCAATGCTGTCGGCGTTACAAAGCATGTCATAGGTGGCACGGTCACCATCTGGAATGCTAGCTAGGGTGATAGGAGGAGGTGTCGAGCTATTATTGGGTGTGTTTTTTAGAGGGTAATTATTCGCTAGCGCCAGCATCTTTTGTATAGCGCTGAGCATACCTAAAGCAAGAATATCTACTTTTAATAAGCCAAGTGCCTCTATGTCGTCTTTGTCCCACTGAATCACTGTGCGCTCAGGCATGCTTGCATTTTCTATAGGTACTAGTCGGCTAAGCGGTCCATTACTAATAATAAATCCACCAACATGTTGTGAGAGATGACGTGGAAAGCCCATTATCTCGTGCACAAGTTGCATGAAAAGCGTGGCTATCGAAGCATGATTGTCGTGTGTTTTCCCAGATTGATACGCGTGCGTTAGGTTGGGGTGATTAATATCGGCATCAAGCCCGCATTTGTAAAATTGCTGTTGAAGCTCGTCGGGTTTATCCCACCAGCCCAGTGATCGAGATAATTTTTCGGTGATTTGGGTGTTTAAACCGAGTGCTTTACCGACATCACGGATGGCACTACGACTGCGGTAGCTAATAACAGTTGCGGCTAATGCCGCTCGTTCGCGCGAATATTTTTTATAGATGTATTGGATGACTTCTTCACGTCTTTCGTGTTCAAAATCGACATCAATGTCGGGTGGCTCGTTTCGTTCTTTAGAAATAAACCTCTCGAACAAGACAGCAATTCGTGAAGGGTCTACTTCGGTAATAAAAAGACAGTAACAAACGACAGAGTTAGCTGCTGATCCGCGCCCTTGGCATAATATATTTTCTTGGCGTGCAAAGCAGACAATGTCATGCACGGTTAAAAAGAAGTATTCGTAATTAAGCTCTTTTATAAGCGTCAATTCGCGTTTAATTTGTTGCTGTATTTTTTCAGGAACTTGATTGTTCCAACGTTTGTTGGCACCTTGAGTAACAAGTTGTAGTAAGTATTGATCGGCTTTAAGGTTGGGGGGTACTAATTCATGTGGATATTCATAGCGCAGTTCTTCAAGTGAAAAATGGCAGCGATCAGCGATGTTAAGGGTTTCATTAAGTAGTGCCGGAGGGTAAATTTTTTTTAGCTTATCGAGTGGACGTAAATAGTTTTCGCTATTACTAAACAACTGATTGCCCAGCAAGCTAAGAGCAGTATTTTTTTTAATAGCCGTTAATGTGTCTTGTAGTGGTTTGCGTTTATGGCAGTGCATGTGCACGTTGCCACAGGCAACCATAGGTTTGTTCATTGTGGTTGCTAACTGATAAGCCTTTTGATAGCGGCTTTCGTCATCATGTTGGTATAGTCGTTGATAGCCGACCCACAGGTTTTCATGATGGCTAAGTAAAAGCTGGACATCTTGTGATGTATTAGGAGAGGTAAGAGGGTTTTTGTTGGCGCCGGGAACATAAATAAGTAAGCAGTGTTCAAGGTGTATATTTAGGTCATTAAGTAGTAATTGGTACTCGCCTTTAATACTCCGTTTTCTACACAAGGTTATAAATGCCGACAGTTCTTGGTAGCGTGATTTGTTGGTGGCCAGTGCAATTAACGTTGATGAATCAGGCAGTTTAAATTCACTACCAATAATTAATTTTATATGTCGACCTTCTTTTTCTAATTGTTTGGCCTTGACATGTGCTTTGACAACGCCGGCTAGTGAGCATTCATCAGTGATAGCAATTGCTTGATAGCCTAATTCGCAAGCGGTATTAACCAACTCTTCGGGGCGCGATGCTCCGCGAAGAAAAGTAAAGTTGCTAATGCAGTGAAGTTCGGCGTAAGACATATGATGCGTTATTTTTTTGGCTTGTCTAGGTTGATGTTGAGGTTGATGGCATAGTTTGTATGATGTAATTAAAACTCATGAAAACTCACCCTGTAAGTACCATGTTTTTTTTATTCGGTCGTAATAAATCCAATAAAAAGATTCCCAGCAGCCTACATTCTCATAACTATTTATGATTGTTTGTTCGTTTGGGTTCTCATTGATTGATGATGTTTTTTTTAGGTAGTCTGATTTATTGGCTAGGCCAGCTATAAAGTAGTCTCGGCTGTCTCTATTTGACCACCAGTCGCATTGAATCCTTTCCGGCCCTTTAATTAGATGCAATTTGTTATTGTTAAATAAAAGGCATTTATTTTTTTCTTTTAAAGGCACTGGTGTTTGTAAAAGCCATGCTGGGCGATAATCGTTGTCGTTGACAATGTTCATTTCGTTATTTTTAATTTTGTTGAGATATTGCTTTCCGAAATATTCCATACTGTTGGATTTTTCAGGTAAGTGGCTTTCTTTGGTTTTTAATTGCCATAGCGACATATCGCCTAGTTTGCTTTTTATTTTATCGGCTAATAGACTAAATTCGCCGCACTTTTCATGTGATGAAAATAAATCGGTGTGGCGACTATTTTTTTTAATAAAATTCTTGCTAGATAAAAAAATATTTTCAACCGGTGAATCCATAGGCAGTTGATCGAGGTGTATTTTGCTTAGTTCGAGTAGATTTTCATAGCTTGATTGAGGCTGCGAGAGGTTGATTTCTAGTGTGTTTTTGTTTTTGCTAAAGCGTGTGAATATCCATGTTATATCCGTGCATTTAAGCTGTCGCTGTAGTAGGTAGTCGCATAGCATAGTTAATAATTTTTTTATAGGTTGCTGGAGATCGGCATGACTGCGTAGCCCATCGATAGAAAAAATTTCTCGGTGAAAATACTCTTTTGGTGTGAACCAAATTTGAGGATCTTGAGTCTTTCCTTGTAATTTATCGAGATAGTTGATGAAGTTGAGGTTGAATCTTTTCGTTAATGTGCTGGTGGGCAGCGCTAATATTTCGCCAATCTTATTAAATCCCATATCAAGACATTGCCTAATTATTTTTTCTTGGCAGTCTAGTTTCTGTACGGGTGCTTGCATGACGTCATGCCAGTGATTGTGCTGGACAAAAGGGTGTGTGTGTTTTTTTTTATTCTCTGCTCCGTGATGGGTTTTTTCTTGCGCAAGTGAATATCCCTTAGAGCAGCGTGCTAAAAGCTCTGCTGCTTTAATCGTTTGAGCCAGGCCAAAAAAATGTTGGAAGCCCGTTTCGCTAAGTGGGTTTTTATATAGCATTGTATGAAGCTTCTTGAGTAATGAATCAGCCCCATTGAATAACCGCAAGCTACTGCCTATTTCTAGTAATACGCTTTGCTCTTGGTTGTGATTTTTGTAAGCAACTACTTGAGAGCTAAATTGATATATCTGTTCGGCTAAATGTTTAATTAGCTGCTGCTCTTTTTCTGGTTCTCTATTAATGAGCACTATAGTGCTCGATAGCGCTAATGATGTACTGGCTGTTAAGCCAGGCTCTATGCCTTGCTTTGCAGCAACATCATTGCAAAGTAATACCTGCTGATTTTCTATAATGGCGACGGCTTGTTTGCTCGGCTCAAAAACCTCCAGGGGCAAGGCGGGTAGATAAATACATAACCAATACATAGCAGTTGCTTATCTATTCCCTATGACCACTTAGCGGTTGAGGTGGTTGATTGTGCTAGGTTGTCATTTTTTTCTTGCCTATAGTTATTCAATAGGTCTTGTGTAGGGTTATAAACAGGCCACTGATTGGCTGCGATAGCAGCTGTCTGTAAGCGATTATGCCAAGCAATCGTGGTTTTCTGACCGCCCCAGCTACCGGGTTGTTTAAGGAAGTGTACTTGTAAGCGTGTTTTTTGTTTGTAGGCCGTCGGCTCTAGACAAATACGTAAGGGCGCTGGCGAAGATTTTTGCTGATTATTGATATCTCGCAAAGCAACCACCAAACTTTGACTACGGCGTGCGGCTAGTTGTAATTTTCTTAAATGTACACTGCGCAAGTGGTAGTGGTTTTTTTTTTGAGATTCTCCATGTTGCTGTTTCTTTAATGGATTGAGCCAGATCAGTACGGTACTTGCACTATTACTGCGTAGTATTTGTTCGCAAGCCCACAGCAAATGGGTAGTTGTGTCTGGTGATACTACCCATAAAGGAGAGGCCTGTGTCGAATCGGTGTTGATGTGCCAGCCAGGCAAGTAGGGTACATAGGGCGGAGCCACTAATATAATAGGGCGTTTTTTTGAAGCTAATTGACGAATAGCCGGTAAAAATAGATGGAGTGCTCCCTGCATTATGTTGTTGTTTTGCGAGAGTGAATTATGTTGTACAGAGCCATATTTAAAATGATGGCTCGATGATAGTGGTGCCAGGCATTCAATCAGGTTGCCAAGAGGCCAGCCATTATTGCATAGCAATTTATCGACTTGGCTAAAGCCGCTTTTGATTACACTATTCGAGTTGGCTTGCTGCTCTGAAGTGGGCGGAGCTTGTGATGCTCGCCATAAATAAGGGTGCTGCAATAGGGCTTCAACGTTCTGCTTTTGATTGGCTAGTGATAGCTCCTGTCTTTTTTTAATCGATGTATTTTTAGTCATTGGTAGAGTTGTGCTTAATGTATGAGCGATCAAGTGACTAAACAGTCATTTGTTAATTGTTCGTGGCGGCACTCGGTTCCTAGGCGTATTTATAAAGGGGTGAAGGCGGCCGTGAGGACTTTTCAAACCGTCAAACTACTGTATAAATATACAGTATAAAAGGGCGGCTTGTACAGCATTTTAGTGAGCGAGGGCCTAACTTATTGATTTGCTTAAGCTCTGGTTTTTTATGGCCATGATTTGGATAAAATTAATCGATAGGCATAGGGCGCTGACTGATTGCCTAAGCAGGTATATTATTTGGTGATGACTCGCATAGCCTGGTTTTACCGTGGCTGTTATAGTTTCTGCTTATGTGAGTACCTAGCGGATAGCTTGTGCCAGTTCTTTGGATATTAATTTATGACGGTTAATAGTAGTAATAAGAGTAGAAAACGGAAAAGTATGGCCCCTGAAATCATTCAAGAAATAATTGATGATGGCTTGGCTGTTGATGAGCAGGAACTATTTGAAAAACTGACTCCTCTTTACCAGATAATTAAGTGGATGACTAAGCCAGCTATTATTGGTAGAGAAAACCTGCCTGATAAACCTGTGTTGTTTGTTGCTAATCATGCAACGCTCGCGGTTGATGGTTTTTTTGTTGTGCCGGTGTTGCTGCACGAATTTGGCCGCTGTGCACGAGCTATGGCCGATGAGTTTCTTTACGCAAACCCAACAATCAGAAAGTTTGTTGTAGCAACAGGCGGGATCATGGGTGATCAAAAAATTGGCGATGCTTTTATGGAGGCGGGTAAAGATTTGCTATTGTTTCCTGGAGGCGCCCATGAAGCAAATAAGCGTGTTGAAGAGCGATATACCTTGCATTGGAAGAAAAGAACCGGTTTTATTCGGTTAGCTGCACGTCATGGTTATACTATTGTTCCGCTTGGCTTAGTTGGTCCGGATGAATGGTACGGCCGCTATATTGAGCGTGATGACTTGGCAAACTCCATGCTTGGCAAGTTATTAATGCGCGCTGGGGTTAGCGATGAGTTACTGCATTCCGATTTGGCACCACCTATTCCTAAGGGCGTTTTTGGGACACTCTTGCCGAAACCGGAGCGTTCTTATATGGGCTTGGGACAACCCATTGATTTGAGTAAATATAAAGGGCAAGAGCTTAGTGAGTCCGTACAGCTGCGTTTACGAAAAAAAGTATCGGACTCGTTAGAGGGTGTCTTGGCTGAGTTGCTGTTATTACAGAGTCAGCAAAAACCTAATGATGGACTATTGCGGAAATTGCTGACTTTATAAGGCAGCAAAAAAACAGCACGTTGAAGAACAAATAACGTCAAGGCATGCTTTTTATAGTTTTTAGCCGTCGGTTATCAAGCAGCAACAGAAAATGTCTTGTTGCGTCCATCTGACTTTGCAGCATAGAGCGCATCGTCAGCATATGCTATGCATTGGCGGCAATTTTCTTCTATTTCATTGAGATAAAGTTCACGTGAGTCGCTAGAGTCCATGTCTTTTTCTGGGCTGAACGAGTAAGCACCAATACTCACTGTAATCTTGCCAAAAGGAGAATACTCAGGCGTGATAGCGCTATCACTAACGCATATATTTAAACGCTGAATGGCTTTTTTAGCTTCCTCGGCATTAGTTTCCGGCATGAGAAGTAAAAACTCTTCGCCTCCATAGCGATATAACCGATCGCTACCACGGGTAGCGTTATTGATGACATTGCACGTTTCTATTAATGCAGTATCGCCTGATTGATGGCCGTAGTTATCGTTGTATTTCTTAAAATAATCAATATCGATAAGGGCAATACTGTAAGGTCGGCGGTAACGAAGGGCTAATTCGTAAGTTTGCTTAAGGTCAATTTCCATTGAGCGCCGATTGCCTATTTTAAGCATTGGGTCAGTAAGGCTTAGCTCCAGCAAATGGGTATTGATCGGACTGTCGTCGTCAATGCAGTTATTGCCACCTAGCTCTGATTGTAATTCGATTTGGTTGTAGTAAGCATCAATTAAATCAGAGTAGGTGATGATGCCGGTCAAGCGTTGTTCTGAGTCAAGTACGGCTAACTGTTTTACGCGTTGGCTTCTGAACAGAACCATCGCTTCAAATAATGAGTGACTTTGATCAATCGATATCAATGTTGATGGCACGATTGCTTTTGCCGTGACATGGTCAAGACCATGCCCTGCATTATCAGCAATGAAGTGTATGATGTTGCGCTCAGTGATAATACCTAGGGGTATGCCCGGGCTGATATTTTCTTGTGATGTCTCAGCTTTTTTTTCTAGCACCATGACACAGGAGATATTTTTCCTGCGCATCTTTTTTGCGATAGCTAATATTTTTTCATCGGCATCTACATGAGCAACATTAGTTGTCATAAATTCTGAAATGGTAAGGTTTTTAGCCATGGCTTTAGAGCTACCCACTTTAAAAGGTGAGAGTTTGTTTTTTACTCTCTTGCTGTAATAACGACTACTTATTTGTAGTTTTTCAAATGTAAATCGTACTTTTTTTAATCTAATAGTGCGGTGAAAATGCTATTTGAAAACGATCATTGGGTAATTGGAGTAGATATAAAATAAAGTGTTTGATAGTTACGTCGAGCATATCAATATTTTTGGAGAAGTTGTTTGAATAGCGCGGTTCTTAAAAGTAAGGCCAGTCAGGTGCAGTCTGATTCTCGAGCAGAGCTATCCTCTCTGCGCCATTTATGGCTGTATTTATCTGTCTATAAGGTTCGTGGATTGGCAGCATTACTGGCACTGATATTCACTGCCTCAATGACACTCATGTTGGGTCGAGGTATTCAATTATTAATTGATAGCGGATTTGGGCGAAACTCAATTGAACTGCTTAATCAGTCGGTGGTTGTCTTGCTGGGACTGACAGTTTTATTTTCGTTGGGAACGTTTGTTCGTTTTTACTTAGTGTCGTGGCTGGGCGAGCGCGTGAGTGCAGATATACGCAAGGCAGTGTTTAGTCACATTGTTACTTTGCACCCAGGATTTTTTGAAACCAATCGCAGTGGTGAAATTGTTTCGCGTATCACTACCGATACCACTTTGCTGCAAACAATTATTGGTAGTTCTTTGTCAATGGCTCTGCGCAGTAGTTTAACGGCTGTCGGTGGTTTGGTTATGTTATTTGTGACTAATGTAAAGTTGATGCTGATAGTGGTGATTGCAGTCCCCTTAGTGCTATTACCTTTGCTGTTGTTCGGTAAAAAAGTTAAAAGACTTTCACGTGACAGCCAGGACTCAGTGGCTGATGTAGGCAGTTACGCAGGCGAGATTATTCAGCATATAAAAACTGTGCAGAGTTATACTCAAGAGAACTTTGAGAAAAAAGCGTTTGCCCGCCAGGTCGAAACAGCTTTTTCTGTTGCCAAAAAACGCATGAAAACCCGTGCAATGATGATGTCGGTAGTTATGCTGTTGGTGTTTAGCCTTCTATCCATAATGCTTTGGATAGGCGGCCGAGACGTCATAATGGGCCATATGAGTGGCGGCGATCTTGCTGCATTTGTTTTTTATGCGCTGCTGGTCGGTATGGGTGTAGCAACCATTTCAGAGGTTTGGGGTGAATTGCAGCGTGCTGCCGGTGCAACTGATCGGCTTGTCGAGCTGCTCGCTGCTAAGCAGGCTATCGTGGGTCCCGCCAATCCACCGATTAATGTTGCTGCAGATCAAACACGGCCCACGGTAAGTTTTAATAAGGTTTGTTTTCGTTATCCATCGCGCCCAAAGTCTGCAGCTTTAAGTGATTTTTCAATTGTGGTTCCCGAAGGTAAGTGCATGGCGCTCGTCGGGCCTTCGGGAGCAGGTAAGTCCACTATTTTTGAATTATTGCAGCGTTTCTATGACCCGCAGTCAGGAGCTATCAAGCTGGGTAATACTGATATACGGAAACTGGATCCGCAGATTTTACGCGCTCAGATTGGGGTGGTTCCTCAGCAGCCCGCTCTATTTACTGCCGACGTTGCAACCAACATTCGTTATGGTAATCCGGAGGCAACCGATGCTGAG
>ENA-OQVM01005900-OQVM01005900.1-marine-metagenome-genome-assembly--contig:-NODE-5900-length-11469-cov-4.015713_pt1 | contig 11469 bp, 9 predicted proteins | sample MGYA00237776_ERZ505498 | MGnify/ENA primary metagenome ERZ505498 (study PRJEB26159, sample SAMN06265151) | marine metagenome | isolation source: Helgoland LTER site | place: Germany:Helgoland, sampling... | reverse complement strand
AGCACCGAGAATATCGAGGTGCTAGGCAGCCATATCGGCATGGGGGTAAATCCTCAGGTATTGTTTGTCTTAGCCAATCGTTTGTCTCAGGCTGAAAATAATTGGCAGCCCTTTACATCGAGCCGTTATCTGGGCCTACCCTGACCCATCAATATGACAATAGGGTTCAGCACTGTTTTGACGTGCGTGACGCCCGAAAGGCAACTGCCATCCGCTACCTATTTATTTAAACGAAGCTGTTTCAACCCCGTCTATGTCGCAACAATATGCTAAACTCGGCAGCTTTTTTACGACCGAACAACGGTGGATAAATGGTTGATCTTAAGCATCTATTAAGTGTTTTGAATCTCGAAGAGTTGGACACTGGATTGTTTCGTGGACAAATTCTGATGCCAGACCGTCCCCACGTTTACGGTGGACAGGTATTAGCTCAGGCACTGGAAGCAGCCACAAGAACTGTTCCCGAGCAACGTCGAGTGCATTCTATGCATGCATACTTCCTGCGTCCCGGCGATCACCAGCAGCCTATCATTTATGACGTCGAGGCAATCAGAGATGGTGGCAGTTTTACCACTCGGCGCGTGGTTGCTAAACAACACGGAAAAGCGATCTTTATTTCTTCGATGTCATTCAAAGCCTTCGAAAAAGGTTTTGAACATCAAGCGGACATGCCGGACGTACCGCAACCTGAAAGCCTGGAATCGGACCTAGAATATTGGAAACGTATAGATCCCAGGCATTTTCGTCAGCGTATGCTGGCCATTGAAACGCGGTCAATCAATCGCATAGATCCCTTCAGCCTCGAAGCCAGTGAACCAGTCAATGGCCTATGGTTTAAACCCAGTGGTCCGATACCTTCGGGCAGTACTATGAATGAAGTACTGATCGCCTTTGCCAGCGACCTTTCATTCATGGGAACCTCATTCCGCCCTCACCCGATCAATTTTCAAACCAAAGGCCTACAAGCGGCAAGTATCGATCACACTATTTGGTTTCACACCGAAATAACGACCAATGATTGGCTTTACTATCATATGGATAGCCCGCGGGCGAGCAATGCTACTGGCTTTAATCGGGGAAGTATCTATACCAGAGACGGCATCCTTATTGCTTCAACAGCACAGGAAGGCTTGATGAGAGTACGCCAAGATTAGGCATCACAAGAAAAGCCTTCAGACACCGGTCATCGTGCTCCCGGCACTAAACCCGTGTCTGACGTCAATCGCTTAAGTCCTACTAGAATTCAGGCTCTTCCCACCATGGGAAGAATTCTGGCAAGTCTTTACTCACCTTACCCGGGAAGTTGGGCTTCCGCTTCTCCAAAAATGATGTAATACCTTCAGCCGCATCCGGAGATGTTCCCAGTGCACTGATTCCTGCTGTATCAACACGATGTGACTCGATCGGATGAGATGCTCCTAACATTCTCCACATCATATGGCGCAATACTGTATTAGAAATAGCTGAGCTGTTTTCGGTAAATTCTTTGGCCAATTTCCGGGCGGCGGGTAGCAGGTCCTCAGGCTCATGAATACTGCGAATCAACCCTGCGCCAAGCGCCTCCTCAGATCTAAAAATCCGTGCCGAATAGCACCATTCCAGTGCCTTACTGATACCTACCAAACGAGGTAGAAAATAAGAAGAGCAACCCTCAGGAATAATGCCCCTTGCCGCAAAAACAAACCCCATCTTTATGTTAGGGGCTGCTATCCTGACATCCGCCGACAACGTCATTGTCATGCCAACACCAACAGCCGGTCCGTTAAACGCAACAATGACGGGTTTCAAGCAATCGTAGATTCGACGGGTCACTTCGCCACCACCATCACCACGTTGCTGATCAGAATCCATTGCCTCGCTATGGCCTTCCCAGGTCTCAGCGCCTGAAGAAAGGTCTGCCCCTGCGCAAAACCCACGGCCAGCTCCGGTAAATATTATCGCCTGAACGTCGTCATCGGCATCCGCCATGTCAAATGCTTCAATAAGTTCGAAGCACATCTTCCCATTAAAGGAATTCAGCTGTTCAGGTCGGTTAAGGGTGATGGTTAAAATGTTATCATCAACATCATAAAGAATCGTTTCAAAAGACATATTGCCTGCTCCAAAGAAATCATAATAGGTGTATTAAAATACGCACCGATAGTACCTGAAAGTTTCAAAGGGTAGAAGTGGACACGCCACCTGTCTAACTTATTCGAACCAATGCCGCCGTAACGAAATAGCTAAGTGACCTTCACTGCGACAATGACTTAGCGCATTGTTTACCTGCAATCAAACGATAAATGATACCTGTCGTAAACCTAGGGCTATCATCTTTAGCAGCAACAATCACCGCTGGCATTAACTTGCTTTAACCTAGTGCGCTGCCTGGTATTTCCTAAAACATGGATTGACGAACTAACAGTACATTCCAGTTCATAAAAATCATAACCAAGTTGTTACGCAAACGTTTTATTGATGACTTTGACTCCCAGCCCTTCTTTTACCTTTTCCAGTGGTATTCAGGTTGTGTTCAGCAACTATAGGGCTAAATGATAGGCAATATTCTTCAACCGATAAAAATGTTCCGTCTAAAACGAGGACTCATCTCATGAGTAGACTATTACAGACTTGTTTCTTTATTTCCCTACTGTATTCAAACATCTCTTACCCGCAGGAAGACGGACAACCTGTGACGAAACCCCTAACATTTTCCACGCAGCAACTGGACCAGATGTTGGCGCCTATCGCCCTGTACCCTGACGCCGTGTTAGCACATATCCTGATCGCGGCGACTTACCCCCTGGAAGTTGTGCAAGCTGCGCGCTGGGCCGAAAAAAAATCAGATCTTCGCGGTGACGCTGCAATCAAAGCGGCAAATGACCAAAACTGGGACCCCAGCGTCAAGGCACTTGTCGCGTTTCCTTCGCTTCTACAACGCATGAGCAAAGACCTCGACTGGCTCCAAAGTCTTGGCGATGCCTCTCTAGAAAGCGAAGAGCAAATCACGACAAGCATTCAAGGTCTGCGCCAACGCGCTTATGACGAAGGCAACCTTGATTCAGTAGAACATCTTCAGGTTATCCATGAAAACAACACTATTGTTATTGAACCCCGGACAAAAGAAATTATATATATCCCCTACTACGACAGTCGCTATATCTATGGAGCGTGGCACTGGGCTGGATATCCACCTAGACACTGGCAACATCCCATTCACCGCAGTAATCATCAATACTCCACCTCTTTCTATTGGGGTCCGAGCATTCATCTGAATTGGGGCTTCTTTTTTAGCGGCTTTCAGTGGCAGAATCATCACATAAGAGTCATCGACAGAAGCCGGTACAAGCCTCATCACTACTATTCACACCGGCAGGTTACTCACCACACAGACTCTCGCCGATGGCGCCATAACCCCCATCATCGGCGGGGAGTTTCCTATCGTAATAGTCACGTGCAGAAGCGCTTTCATCCACGCCCCAGTACCGCGAACAAACATACTCGCTCATTTCGATCCAAGCATTTTTTCAGCAACAAACATCGAAACGAACGATCAGACCGCACTGATTTTTCTAACCATCGGAAAAATGTACATAAAAAATATCGAACGAGTAAATTCGATGACAAGCGGCAGCTTGCCAAGTATGGGAAAGAACAAAGAAAAACAGCGATGAATGATCGAAAATTGAAGGCCGCCGACCACCCTAACATAAGAAGAAAACAGGGCTCAAAAAGCGACTGGCAACAAAACCAAGAAAGTCGCTTTGAGCACAATATCAACAAAAAGAGACCACTTTATGCCGAGCGAAAACGCCCTCACCCAACGAAAAAGAATAAACAGATCGCTTCAGTTTCGACACCAGACCAAAATAAACAGTGGAAATCTGGCCGTGCCAACAATCGCCCTGTGGAGAATACACAACAACGGCTTAGAAAAAACCTCAGTAAAAAAGTACCCTTTAAGGAAAAACCCACAGGTTATCAGCGAAAAAATCATGACATGTCGCTCAACAAATCTCACAAAATTGACCGGAATGTGGCGCCACGCAATACTCATAGAGTGAACTCATTGCAAAAGCAGAGCATTAAACCGTCTGATTCTAGCGACTCGCGTCGTCATCAGCGGTCCACGTCTCAGCAGCGAAAGAAAGCCCAGAACCGTAACAAAGCCCAAAATCAGAGAGAAAACCGCAGTCGGTTTCGATAAAGAGCCGCGACAGAGTATCAGCTGAGTAGATTAGACTGACAGCTGCATAGCAGAAACTATGCAACTATCAGTTTATAGTTATTTCGCAAGTGACTATTTCAGCTATACTGTCGTCCGATTTCTAGCTCCGCCTTAAATAACCATCGTTTCAGCTGATCAACCAAAGAGTTTTAACCTTGTTACCCCGCTATTTCAAAATTAACGTTCCGGCTACCAACCACCTCCAACTGCTATTCGCCCTCTTTACCCTGTACATGACGACACTAAGTACCGCCGACATCATCACGATGAACAATGGCGATCAGATAAATGGTGAACTCGTGAAGCTCGAAGGTGAACATATTCATTGGGCCTCCGAAAACTTTGGGATCTTGATGGTAGAAACCGCCAATATTTCAAAACTCGAAACCGCTCAGGTTTTGAAGATAAATGGTCACAAAGATGGCTGTACCTTGACAGGCATGAGCAGAGGCCGAATGTTATATTCGTGCGGTGACGACAAGGAGTACAGCAATCAAGTACGCAGCGTGAAGACTTTAATGCCCTATGAGGATTTTATTCAGGGCGATCATTCTTATCGTGGAAAGGTTCGAGCTGCCGGAGATTTCGCAAATGGAAACACTAACCTACTGGACTGGAATATCGATATAGATATGGAATTTCGCCAGGGAGACTTCAGACAGCGCATGGCTGCGGTCTACGATAGTCGGTCTAGAGATAGCGACCCAGTAGCCGAGATATTTGACCTGCAATATCAATTAGATATTTTTTTTCATCAGCGCTGGTTTTCTTACAATAAGATTTCCTATGGCATTGACGAGCCCAAAAACATTGAAGAACAGTTTAACATTGGCAGCGGTATGGGTTATCAGTTGTGGGATAATGATTTGACTGCACTCTCGGTCGTCACTGGCTTGGGCTATACCAAGCGTAATTTTGATAGCGTCGATGAGCTGGATGAAATGACCAATAAAGGAAAGGACGAGTCCATTAATTGGCGTGGCGGTATTGATTTTCGATATCGGCTGCCGCTGTCCATCGGTCTATTTCATAGGAACGAAATTCTTTGGTCCTTGTCTGAATCTGATAGTTGGCAATTTGATTCTGAAACAGGAATACTGATTCCACTTGGTGCAGGTCTTTTTTCGGATTTAAAGATTGAATACGACTATGACAATAGTTTACGCACTGAGCTTTCAAACAAATCGGACACTCGTATCAAAGTTGGGCTGGGCTACGAATGGTAAGTAAAAATCGCGCGAAAGCGACATCAGGTTATGCTCTCTGTTCGCTTATGCATCTAACAATATTCACGATAGCTCTATTCCCTGTTTTCGTGAATGCCCAGCCACCAGAGTCCTGCCAATGCCTGTGGCAGGGATCATTTAATGCCATTGTCAAACACTCTGACTTTATCGCCAGTGGCGAAGTGATTACCACCAAAGGTAATTCTATCGAAGGCGGAACCTCAGAGGTCCAGCTTAATGTGATCGCTAAAAATATCCTCGGCCTCGGCTAATAGGTTGCTAAAGCGCTAACAGATGGCGACAGCGCCAATAAAATACAAAGGTACAGAATTATGGCATTAGTATTAAACGAAGAGCAGCAGATGCTCAAGGAATCAGCCCAGGGCTTTCTTGCTGAATTTGCTCCCCTGGCTGAGCTGCGTGCGCAGCGGGATGCAGGTAGTGAAACTGGTTATGCGGACAGTCTCTGGGGCCAGATGGTCGACATGGGCTGGGCGGCAATTTTGGTGCCTGAGGCCTATGGTGGTCTGGAGTTTGGTCATGTGGGTATGGGTCAGATTGTCGAGCAGACCGGCCGCACATTAACCGCTTCTCCATTGTTTGCCACAGCTGTGCTGGGTGTGACTGCCATCAAAGGGGCGGGCACTGAAGAGCAAAAAACTGAATTATTGGGCGCGATCGCTGGCGGCGAAATTACCACAGCACTGGCAGTGGACGAAAACGCTCATCATGCGCCAGCTCAAATCAGCATGACTGCAGTCAAGCAGGGCCAGGGCTACAGCCTAAACGGCGCCAAGCGCTTTGTGGTCGATGGTGGCACTGCGGACAAGCTGATTGTGGCGGCGCGCACCTCTGGTGAAGCGGGCGATATAAAGGGCATAAGCCTGTTTGTTGTGGATGCTACCGCCGCTGGTATTGAGGTTGAGCGCGTAGCGGCTACCGATGGGCGCAACTATGCCAATATTAGCTTTAACCAGGTTGAGGTGGCCGAGGCCGCACTGCTAGGTGAAGAGGGCCAGGGTTTTAAGGCGCTGTCCGCTACTCTGGATGCAGGCAATATCTATCTTTCCGCAGAGATGTTGGGCATGGCCCAGGAAAGCTTTGAGCGCACCTTGCAGTACCTCAAAGAACGCAAGCAGTTTGGTGTGTTGATTGGTTCGTTTCAGGCCCTGCAGCACCGTGCTGCCGACTGGTGGAGCCAGATTGAGCTGTGCAAATCAGTGGTACTCAAAGCACTGCAGGCTATGGATGAAAGCCATAAGCGGGTTCCTGCTCTGGCCAGTATTGCTAAAGCCAAACTCGCTGAGGTGGCTGAACTGTCTACCAATGAGGCTATTCAGATGCACGGCGGCATTGGTATGACCGACGAATATGACATTGGTTTTTTTATAAAGCGCGCCCGACCAGCGCAGACATTGTTTGGCGATAACAGTTACCATACAGATCGCTTTGCTCAGCTAAGTGGTTACTAATAAGTGGTTACCAAGCTGCAAGCAGGCATAATAAATTACAATTTTAGGGGCATAGCAACATGGATTTAGGCATCAGTGACAAGTTAAAACCTATTCTCGAAGAGGTTAAGCAATTTATAGATATAGAGATACTGCCTCTGGAGCATGAGTATCATCAGGAAGTGGGTAAAGGCGACCGCTGGGCATTTACCGAGCGCCAGACTGAAATTCTGGAAACCCTCAAGGCCAAGGCCAGAGCCAAGAATCTGTGGAATTTTTTCCTGACCCATTACGAGGGTGGCCATGGGCTAAACACGGTTGAATATGCCTATATTGCTCAGGAAACCGGTCGCTCCCACCTGGCGCCGGAAGTATTTAATTGCGCGGCCCCGGATACAGGCAATATGGAAGTATTGGCCCGCTACTGCAATGATGAGCAAAAAGAGAAGTGGTTAAAGCCATTGCTGGCAGGTGAAATTCGCTCTGCCTATGCCATGACCGAGCCGGATGTGGCCTCTTCAGATGCCACCAATATTGCTATGTCCTGTGTTGCCGACGGTGATGAATGGGTACTGAATGGCGAGAAGATTTGGATTTCTGGTGCCGGTGACCCGCGCTGCAAGATTATGATTGTGATGGTTAATACCAACCCCGGCGGTCCCCGCCATGGTCAGCACAGCCAGATACTGATTCCTTTTGACACCCCAGGTGTTAAGAACCTGCGCCCCATGCAAATCTTTAATATAGATGACGCACCCCACGGCCATATGCATATGCGCTTTACCGATGTGCGCGTGCCTAAAGAAAATATGATTCTCGGCGAAGGCCGTGGATTTGAAGTGGCTCAGGGGCGTTTAGGGCCTGGCCGTATTCACCACTGCATGCGCTCTATTGGCATGGCTGAAGCTGCACTGAAGTTGATGATTGAGCGTTCATTAGAGCGTGAGGCCTTCGGTCGTCCGCTGGCCAAGTTGGGCGGCAATGTGGATATTATTGCTCAGGCCCGTATTGATATTGAAATGACTCGACTGCTGTGTCTGAAAGCTGCTTGGCTGATGGACAATGTCGGCACCGACGCGGCACAGCCGTTTATCTCAATGATTAAAGTCGCCGCACCGAATATGGCACTTAAAATTCTCGATGAAGCCATGCAGATGCACGGTGGATTAGGTCTCTCTCAGGATACGCCTCTGGCGATCTGGTATGGCGGTCAGCGCACATTGCGCTTCGCCGATGGCCCTGATGCAGTGCACCGTATGGTCATTGGTCGCCGCGAAATCAAACAGTATATGTAAGGAAATAGCATGACGATTAGATATGACGATCAGGTTGCCATAGTCACAGGTTCGGGGAATGGCTTAGGCCGTTCCCACGCCTTGGCACTGGCTGCACGTGGCGCCAAGGTCGTGGTTAACGATCTCGGTGGTTCGGTGAATGGTGATGGCGTTTCTAGTGCTGCGGCACTGGAAACCGTTGCCATGATTGAAGCAGCTGGCGGCGAAGCCATTGCCAATGGTGCCAATGTGGCAAAAATGGATGAAGTGGAAGCCATGGTTGCCCAGGCTGTCGAGAAGTGGGGCCGAGTCGATATCTTGGTCAACAACGCCGGTATCCTGCGGGACAAAAGTTTTGTCAAAATGGGTATGGACGATTTCCAGCTGGTTGTGGATGTTCATTTGATGGGCTCAGCCAACTGTTCAAAAGCGGTTTGGGCACTGATGCGCGAGCAGGGTTACGGTCGTATTGTCATGACCACGTCCTCTAGCGGCATGTACGGAAACTTCGGTCAGGCAAACTATGGTGCAGCAAAAATGGCCGTAGTGGGTTTGATGAATACTCTCTGTATAGAGGGTGATAAGTACAATGTGAAGGTCAATTGCCTATCTCCTACTGCCGGTACTCGAATGCTCGAGGGACTGATCACCGAAGAGCATTCTGAGCTTATGACTGTAGAGTCGGTCACCGCGGGTCTGTTGACTCTCTGCGATGCCGATGCACCCAACCGCTCGATTTTATGTGCCGGTGCTGGTGGTTATGCTCGCACGCAGATCTATGAGACCCAGGGTATTTATCTGCCACCAGAACTGCAAACACCAGAGAATGTCCGTGCGCAAATCGAAGCCATCGACAATGCTGATGATCAGCAAGTTCTAGTAGGCGGTTTCCAGCAGACCAATAAGTTTATTGCAAAAGCCGTCGATTATCTGGCTGAAAAATAATAATAAATTAAGCAGGACAGAATTATGAAAGCATTAGTTTGTAATGAATTTGGACCCACTGAAAATTTGGCCCTCGAAGAGCGCCCAGTACCTACCCCAGGTAAAGGCGAGATTCTGGTTGATATCAAAGCTGCCGGGGTTAACTTTCCCGATGTCTTAACCGTGCAGGGCAAGTATCAATTTAAACCGGAGCTTCCCTTTGTTCCCGGTGGTGAAGTAGCGGGTATTGTCACTGCTGTAGGCGAAGGCGTAACCAGCCGCAAAGTCGGTGATAAGGTTATTTCAACCATCCAGATCGGTGGTTTTGCCGAGCAGTGTGTGGGTTCTGAGCACGGCGCTTTTTCTATGGGCGAGACCATGTCATTTGAGCAGGCGGCCGGTTTTGCGATTACCTATGGCACCTCTTACTACGCTTTAAAACAGCAGGCAAAAATTCAGCCCGGTGAAACATTGCTGGTGCTGGGTGCTGCTGGCGGTGTCGGTATTGCGACTATTCAAATCGCTAAAGCTATGGGTGCAACGGTTATTGCAGCCGCCTCTACAGAAGAGAAGCTAGATTTTGCCTGTGAAGCAGGGGCTGATTTACGCATTAACTACTCTACCGAAAACCTCAAAGATAAAGTTAAAGAACTCACCGGTGGCAAGGGTGCGGATGTTATCTATGATCCCGTTGGCGGTGATTTCTCGGAGCAGGCCTTTAGAGCCATTGCCTGGGACGGTCGTTTCTTAGTGATTGGTTTTGCCTCTGGCCCGATTCCTAAGATCCCGCTTAATCTTTGTTTGTTAAAGGGCGCTTCTTTAGTCGGCGTTTTCTGGGGTTCTTGGGCGGCGAGATTCCCCCTTGAGTCACGGAATAACTTTGATGAACTGATTGCCATGATCGACGGCGGCCAGTTCTCACCATTGGTTACCGAGGTCTATCCGCTAGCTGATTACCAAGAGGCTTTTGCCTCTATATCTGAGCGACGCGCCAAGGGTAAGGTTATCCTGTCTATGGCTTGATAGTTTGCTGTTTACACGAAAAGGGTCTGCAATTGCAGGCCCTTTTTTATGTACATTCTTTCACCTGCTTTTTTACCTACCTTTTTGTCGATTGTTCAACAACCTGCTCGCGTAATGGTTGGCCACCAAGTGGCTGGCGCTATACAATCATGCCCGTTATCACCTGCCCAAGTGGCAGCTGTCATTATTCTCCGCTTCAACCTTAACTAATTAAGAGCAACATGGCGCAAAAAGCACTAGAGATTTTAAACAGCCTGTATGGCTATGACAGCTTTCGCGGTCATCAAGCGGATATTATCGAGCATGTTGCTGAAGGCAATAACGCGCTGGTTTTAATGCCCACCGGTGGCGGTAAGTCCCTCTGTTATCAAATCCCTTCGTTACTGCGCGACGGCGTCGGGGTTATTATTTCCCCTCTAATCGCCCTGATGCAGGATCAGGTGGGTGCCATGCAGCAGCTTGGGGTTAAAGCGGCGTTCTTAAACTCCAGCCTGTCCCGCAGCGAACAGAATGATATAGAGCAGCAGTTGATGGCAGGGCAGTTGGATCTACTCTATATAGCCCCAGAAAGGCTTATCCAGCCCTATGTGTTGGATATGTTGGGACGCTGCAGGCTGGCGCTGTTTGCTATTGATGAAGCCCACTGTGTGTCTCAGTGGGGCCATGACTTTAGATCCGACTATCTTGCCCTAAGTTTGCTTGCCGAGCGTTTCTCGGCCATACCCCGTATAGCGCTCACCGCTACCGCGGATATTCGCACCCGTAAAGAGATTATTGAACGACTCTCACTGGACGGCGCCAAGGCCTATATCAGCGGTTTTGACCGGCCCAATATTCGCTACGCCATCGCCAACAAAACGACCCCGAAAAAGCAGCTGCTAGCCTTTTTACAGCAGCGTAAAAGCGAAGCTGGGATTGTCTACTGCCTGTCGCGGAAAAAGGTTGAAGATACCGCAGCGTGGCTGAGCCAGCAGGGCTATAAAGCCTTGCCCTATCATGCCGGCCTGCCTTCGCAGTTAAGGCAGACTCATCAAAATCGATTTCTCCGGGAAGATGGGGTGATTATTGTCGCCACCATCGCCTTTGGTATGGGCATAGATAAACCGGATGTGCGCTTTGTCGCCCACCTGGACCTACCGAAAAGCATCGAAGCCTATTATCAGGAAACCGGTCGAGCCGGACGCGACGGTCAGCCCGCCGATGCCTGGATGGTCTATGGCCTGCAAGATGTGGTGCGCCTGCAGCAGATGGCTCAGAGCTCTGAGGGTTCCGAACAATTTAAACGCGCCGAGCGCCACAAGCTGGACGCCATGCTCGGCCTCTGCGAAGTCACCAGCTGCCGCCGCAAAGTACTGCTCAACTAC
>ENA-OQVM01005892-OQVM01005892.1-marine-metagenome-genome-assembly--contig:-NODE-5892-length-11482-cov-3.051381_pt1 | contig 11482 bp, 21 predicted proteins | sample MGYA00237776_ERZ505498 | MGnify/ENA primary metagenome ERZ505498 (study PRJEB26159, sample SAMN06265151) | marine metagenome | isolation source: Helgoland LTER site | place: Germany:Helgoland, sampling... | reverse complement strand
TGTACAAAGTTGTAATTCTCTTAGAGAAATCGTTATAGTCCAGAATATGAACATCACCATAGTTATTGCTCACGGCGACGTGGCTATGATGTGGGGAATAAGTGATAGCTCTTCCTTATTGTTGAACTGGATGAGATGACATAGTAGAAGCGGTCGATTTGATTTTATTTGTTTCGTAAGCTTTTCCACCCATCATATCGAAGGACCAAATCTTACCTTATTTTACCATAACTTTATCCTTAATGCTGTATTCATAAATTAAGTTATCATCACCACAAGTCAAGTAAGTTCCTTTATCTTGAATAACTTCAAGACCCCAAGCTTCACCGTCACAGTGAGAAGCATTGATTAATTTTTTATCAGTTCCATCAACATTAACAGTTTGAATTTTTCCGTTGTCATGACCGACTAAAATTTTTCCATTCAAAATATCAATAGAAGAAGCAAAGTAGTATTGTTCAAGAGCAATTTGTCTCAAGAATTGATATTCACCCTGATTACATGAGAAAATAGATAACATATCATCTTTACCTGCGTATTTTTCTTCAAGTTTTGTTGATACACTTCCAACATCCATTTTTAGAGAGAATGCTTTTTCAGGAAATATTACATTTCCATCAAATCTTACTATTTTTGATTCGTCTTGTTTGGGTAATAACAGTCTTACAGGAATAACAAACGCTTCACCTGCTTATTCTGTATTTTTTGGAGATGGCGTTTTTCAAAACAATAATTTTACTGCTATACCAGATTTCTTAGAAGGAATCATATCAGGAATTTTACCAAGTTATACATTTGAAAATAATAGTTTTACATCTTTAACAATTGACGCAACAAACTCTCCTTGGGTTAAAAAAATTAACGCTGGTTGTTTTCAAAATAATTCACTTTTAACTACTTTAAGTTTTGATGCTGCGAACACTAATCATGCTTCTGGTTTTATAACTACTCAAACTTTTTTTAATTGTAATATATCTTCAATTACATTTCTAGCAACAGGCACAGGCTCTTGGGATGTAAATACTTGTTCATCTATCTCTAATTTTAAAGGCAATAATTTGTCAACTTTACCAACAGGTTTATTTGGAACTGGAAGCGTTGTTGGACAAGCATTGATAAACTATGAAATGTTTATGGATAATTCTTTTAGTGGTTCATTAACAATTCCTGACGGAGTTACAAGTATAAGTGTGCGAGCATTTAAAAATAATAACCTAACAGCTGTTTCTGTAGCAGCTGGTACGAGTATAAGTTCAGATGCATTTGACCCAGGAGTAACAATAACATTCAGACCTTAATAAATAAAAATAATAAAATGGCAAAAATTTCAACCTATAATTTAACACCTCCAAATGGAACTGATTTATTAATCGGAACAGATGTAACAACAAACAATCAGACGAAAAACTTTTCAGTACAATCTGTATTAAATTTAAGTGCAGGAGGAGGAAGCTCAGTGTCAGCATTAGTTAATGTGGAGTTAACTTCTGATGATTTGTTAAACTTAAATACTACTCCTATTTTAGCAGTTGCAAGCCCTGGAGTTGGTAAGTGTGTAATACCAGTTGACAAATATCTTGTTGTAAAATATAATTATGGAACTACTAATTATGTTCAAGATAGTTTAAATCAATTTATACTTCAGGTAAGGCAAGGAACTAGTTTTCCATCCAACGATGATTGGTTACTTCAATCAAGGGTTCTGTCCAACAATGTCCTATTAGATCAATACACTATGTCACCAATTAATTTGAATGGCACAGAACTTCCTCTTTTAGAAAACACTGGTTTGTATATAGGCCCAAAAAATAATTTGCCAATAACTCAAGGAGACGGCACGGTTTCTGTTTCTTTTTTATATAGAATTTTAGAATTACCATAGTGGCAGATAAAAGTAAAATGGCTTGTAATAAGCCAATGCGTTCAGACAGAGCTGGAAAAAAGAAAATGGTTAAAGGTTGTGAAAGTGGAAAGGAAAAACTTATACATTTTGGCGCAAAAGGATATGGACACAATTATAGTGTTGCTGCTAGAAAATCTTTTAAAGCTAGACATAAATGCGGAACTGCAAAATCGAAGTTGACAGCTCGATACTGGGCCTGTAAAAATTTATGGGCTGGAAAAGGCGGCAGCACTAAGTCCTCTCCAAAAAATAAAAAAGGGAAATATTAGCTTAAAAAATATACTCAAATAATTATTATCTTTGAATTAAATATATCATTAAAGTATTATGAAAAAACAAGGTTATAACTCAAGGTTAGATGAATCTTTAGGATCAAAAAATGGAAAAAAATCTCAATCATTAAAATCAAGAAGAGATGAAAGCAAAGCAATGTCTAAAAAAGATTATGGTCATGCTTATGGTGGAGATCATTCTATGAAGTATGAAAAACATTTAGGAAATAATTCTAAAATTTTTAAAAAATAATGAATAAATTAATTTGTATTTGGAATCAATGTATTTCTAAACTTTTAATTGATTTAAAAAAGTGTTCTAAAAAAGAATGCAAGTGTAATAAAAAGTAAAACAATAAAATTATGGCAATAATTCCAGATGAATGTAAGTTTCATGTAGTATCAGAAAATGTCAATACAGTAGACAAAGGGTCAAAGTTGGCTCAATCAAAAAGAGAATCAATAACAATGGCTGACATTAAGCAGTCAATTCCTACACCTGAAGGAATATTTGAAAGGGGTTCAGGTGATTTTAGTATAAAACCAGTTACTAACCCTGCGTATTCTACTTATAACAATGTTGTAACTGCAAATCAAGGAAGTGTATTAGGGGGTTTAAATAATAGAATATATAATACAGAACCTTCTGGAAGTCAAGGTTCTTATTATTGTGTTGGAGATGTTATTGCTGGTGGGTACGGTAATTATGTATATTCAAAAGGAACTAGACAAACTCAAAATTTTATAGGTGGGGGTAATTTTAACTACATTTTATATAATGGAGAGAGTAATCGATATGGTGAATATTATACAGCCACCAATGTTGTTGGAGGTGGAAGTAGCAATGCAGTTTATGGGTATGTAAAAAGTGCCAGTATTTTAGGAGGTGATTTTAATAACATAAGTACTCGAGGTGGTAGAGCAGGGGGTGGTGCTAACCGAGGCTTTATTGGAGGAGGATTAGGTAATAAAATTTGTGCGAGAACTAATGGTGATCATTATTCTACTGGAGCTTGCGGTGTTATCTCTGGAGGTGCAAGAAACTGTATAACTAGTCTTAATTGCGCACAATCTTCTAACTCTACTATTGGTGGTGGTACTTATAATTGTGTTCAAGCTATTGGGGGTGTTGTAGTTGGAGAAATAGGATGCACATTAGGGTCTGTTGTTTCTGGTGGAAAGTTAAATAAAATAATCTCTGAATGTGAAATTGCTAATTATAATGCTATTGGGGGTGGTACAGAAAATCAAATTAATAGCGCATATGGCTCTACTATTAGTGGAGGTTTTTGTCAGGTTCTTCTTTCCTGCATAGGTACTATTGGAGGAGGTGCATATAATTTGGTTAGTAACAAAAACGCTTACGTTACAATAGCAGGAGGATGTGCTAATAAAATATGCGGAGAATATAACCGTGGAGTTTTTATTGGTGGTGGAGTTTCTAATAATGTAAATGGATATGAGGCTAGTTACACTACTATTGCAGGTGGTTATCAGAATACTATTATTGCGCCTTATGTTGTAGGAGGCGATTCTGGATATGCTCCTTATAATACTATTTCTGGTGGTAGATACAATCAAATAACTACAACTTTAAATGGATTTTCTAAATCAGGTGTTATTGCAGGAGGAGAATGTAATTCCATTAGTGGTAATTTATCATATTATTCTACAATTTCAGGTGGTTACAATAACTCTATAAGTGGTAGTTATGCACCAAGAAATATAATTGTTGGAGGTCAAAATAATAGTATTGACAATGGTAATACTTCAGTAATTGGAGGTGGTAGAAACAATCAAATTAATAATGCATATTGGTCTGGAATTATGTCAGGTCAGTGTAATGTTATTAATGGTGGTTATCATCAAACAATTTTAGGGGGTGTTAGTAACACTAACGGTAGCTACTGTTCTCATGTTATAGGAAGTAATATTACTACCGACAGGGTTTGTACTACCTTTGTAAACAATTTATCAATTAAAAGTATTCCAACGGCAGCAGCAGGATTGCCAGCAGGTTCAGTATGGAACAACGCAGGAGTTTTAAATATAGTATAAAAATAAAAAAATGAAAGATTTAAAAACAATAGAAGAAAAGTTTGCTAAAAAAATAGAAAAACTTGAAGAAAGAAAAGCCAAACAATTATCAAAACAAAAAGATAGAGAGGCAAAAAAAGAATTAGTTCAATCACTTAAAGAAGAAGCTAAAAAAGAAGCTAAAGCTAAAAAATCTTAGGAATATAGATTGCATATTATATTATTTACTATATTTGTGTGAAATCAAATTTAATTTAATGTAATATGCAAGAAATATTTTATAATTCTTCCTTGCCTAGAAGTGGCTCTACACTTCTTCAAAACATTTTAGCACAAAATCCTGAATTTTATTGTTCACCCACTAGTGGAGTTTCTCAACTAATATCTGCTTGTATAAGACAATTTAATCATGGTGATGCTTGGAAAGCTCAAGGTCATAACGAAATGACTCCGCACTTTCTCTCTTTTTGCAAGGGAGGTATTTTTACTTATTACTCATCATTAACTAAAAAAAGGTATATCGTAGACAAGTCTAGGGAATGGACTCAGCAGTATGCTTTACTAAAAAAACTTGACCCTAATCTAAAGGTTGTTTGCATGGTCAGAGACCTTCGTTCAGTTTTTGCTTCCTTAGAAAAAAAGGTTAGACAAAATCCTGAAAGAGAAAATTGGGTTACAAATGTAGGGGAGCTTAAAGGTTTAACTGTAGAATCTAGAGTACAGCAATGGTCTAGAGTTGTTCCATTAGGGCCTCCAATAAACTTTTTAATGAATGCTATTGAAACAGGCTATGCGGAAAATATTCTTTTTATAAAATACGAAGAATTTGTTAAGAATCCTGAAAAGGAAATTAAAAAAGTTTACAAGTATTTTGGTGCAGATTTTTACCCAGAACATAATTTTAAAAATATAACTCAACTAACTCACGAGAACGATACTATATTTGGAATATATGGGGATCATCAGTTAAGGGGTGAGTTAAAAGCTTTACCTGAAGATTATGAAAAAATTTTAGGTAAAACTGTTTCTAATAATATTAAAATTTCATACAAGTGGTTTTATGATTACTTCAAATATAAATAGGATATGATATATTGGTTTACAGGGCAGCCTGCTCACGGAAAAACAATTTTAGCTAATATGTTAAAAGAAAAATTACCTAACGCTTTTAGGATTGATGGAGACGAAATGCGAGAGCTTTTTACAAACAAGGATTATTCTATTAACGGAAGAGTAGTTAATGTCGGTACGGCTCAGAAAATAGCTCATTATCTAAACAATCAGGGTCACGATGTTATTGTTTCCTTGGTTTCTCCATATATTGACCAAAGGGAAGATTTTAAAACTTTGATGGGTGACGACATAATTGAGTTTTATGTTCACACATCTGAGCCAAGGGAAAGAGACCACTTCAAAGCAATAGCCTATGTTGCTCCTTCTAAAAACTTTATTGATATAGATACTACTTACGATACTTCTGAACAGTCATTTAAAAAAATTATAGATGAAATATAAAGCTCAAGCAGAAACAGAAAGTTCAAGCACGAAAAAAAAGTATTCTATGTTTGTTGGAAGATGGCAGCCTTTACATAAAGGTCATCTTTGGTTAATTAATCAAAGACTTAAGGAAGGAAAAAATGTATGGCTTGCAATTAGAGACGTTAAGCCAGATAAAAAAAATCCTTGGACTGCTGAACAAATTGAAGAAATGATTCACGAAGGAGAACTTAAAGAATTAATTGTTGAAGGTAAAGTTATTGTTTCTATCATTCCAGATATTGAATCTATTAACTATGGTAGAGGGGTTGGATATGATGTTATAGAACACATACCTCCAGCTAAAATAGGAGAAATTTCAGCAACGTCTATTAGAAATCAAATGAAGAAAGATGGTAAGTTATAAAAGACATTTTGCAAAAACATTAAGTTGGAGAATTATTGGGACTATAGATACAATGCTGTTGTCATCTGTTATAACTGGTAGCTGGGAAATGGGATTAACAATAGGAGGTGTAGAAGTTGTTACAAAAATGGTGTTATATTTTTTACACGAAAGAATCTGGTACAAATACTTTAAATACGGAATAAAATGAATATAATTTTTAAAATTGATGGAGGCTTAGGTAAGTCTATTATGGGAACTGCTATAATAAAAGTTATTAAGAAAAAATATCCTAAATCAAAAATAATAGTTTTAACTCATTACAAGGATGTTTTTTTAAACAACCCTGATGTATACAAATGTCTTAAATTAAACGAGACATTTGAAATTTACAAGAATCACATTAAAGATAAAGACTGTAAAGTTTTTATAGCCAACCCATATGGTACAAGTGACTTTATTCTAAATCAAAATCATTTATATACAATTTGGTGTAATATGTTTGGTCTTGAATACAATGGAGAGATGCCTGAAATTTATTTAACAAATACAGAAAAAAATTACTACTTTAATGTTTATCATTCAAACAAGCCAATATTTGCATTGCAGACGCATGGGGGTGGTCAGAACCAAGAACTAAAATACAACTGGTCAAGGGATATGCCATTTCCTTTAGTCCAGGATGTTATTAATAGGTTTAAAGATGAGTATACTATTTGTCATATTAAAGGAAAGTCTCAACCATCATATAATCACACTAAGGAATGCACAGAGTCTTACAGGGGTGTGGCTATCTTGCTTCTTCATTCTAAAAAAAGATTATTTATAGATAGTTTTTCACAACATATGGCTGCCGCTTTAAGATTACCATCAGTAGTTTGTTGGGTTAATACAAATCCTGAAATGTATGGGTATGAAATTCATAAAAATATTTTGGCAAATAAATTTATTAAAACACCTGAATATAGTCATAGTGAATTGCAACCTTTTTCTTTATATGAGGATATTAAAACAATACCTTACAATAATTTAAATGAAATTTTTGACTCAGAAACTGTTATAAAAAATATACTATCTTTGTAAGAAGAGAAATCTATATGGGAATTGTAAAAAAGTCAACAGGGTTAGGCGATAGTGTTGAGAAAGTAGCTAAATTTATAGGTGCTGATAAACTGTCAAAAACTTATGAAAAAATTACAGGAAAGCCATGTGGATGCTCAAAAAGAAAAAATACTTTAAATAGAGTTTTTCCATATAAAAAATAATAAAAATGGCATATCAAAAATTACAAACAAGTAGAGGGGCAGCAGTTACACCAAGTGACACTTTAAATATTCCAAGTGTATCTACTCAAAACGGTAGAGGCAACAATGGTTGTGTATTATATGTAGCCACAGGAGGTGATTTAAAGGTACTAACCTCAGGAGGCGATGAAGTTAGTTTTGCAGGATTCCCAGATGGATCTTTTTTACCAGTTAACGTAGTAAGAGTTTTTGCAACAGGAACTTCAGCAACAGGAATTATAGCACTTTGGTAGTATGTTTATATCTATCGCAAATGCAATAGGGTCATCTTCATCTTCAGGTAAAGGAGGGGCTGAAACTAACGACCCTTTAACTGACGCAACCTTTCAGCAAGCAGTAAACGATATATTAGCTCAAGACCCTGTAAGTGGGGATTATAACCTTGTACCCTATGGTAAGCTTCCAAATTGGGATGTAAGCCAAGTTACGGGAATGGAAAACGCCTTTGAAGATAAAGAACTGTTTAATGCGAATATTAGTTTATGGGATGTTTCTAGTGTAACTAATTTTAGTGCTATGTTTCAAAATGCAAGAGTCTTTAATCAAGATTTAAGTAGTTGGAACACCTCTAGTGCTACTAGTATGATTTCTATGTTTTTAAATGCTTTTATTTTTAATAGCGATATAAGTTCTTGGGATGTTAGTAATGTTACTAATTTTAGTAATATGTTTTTTAATAGTAGAGATTTTAATCAACCGATAGGTAATTGGAATGTTAGTAGTGCAACTAATACGGCTAATATGCTTGGTGGTGCTAGTGATTTTAATCAACCCTTAAATAATTGGAATGTTAGTAATGTTACTTTAATGAATACAATGTTTCAAAACACCAGTTCATTTAATCAAGATTTAAGTTCTTGGAATGTGAGTAATGTTACTAATATGAATCAGATGTTTAAAAGTGCTGCAGCTTTTGAACAAGATTTAAGTTCTTGGGATGTTTCTAGTGTACAGGATATGTACAGAATGTTTGCTTTTGTTTATACAGCAGCTAAAACTTACAATATATCAAATTGGAATACAAGTAGTGTTACTACAATGAGAGAAATGTTTAGAAACAATAAATTTAATGAAAATATCAACTCTTGGGATGTTTCAAATGTAACTGATATGAAAGGGATGTTTCAAAGCGCAACTTTATTTAATCAGCCTTTAAATAACTGGAATGTTAGTAACGTTACTAGTATGGCAGCTATGTTTCAAGGAGCGTCTGTTTTTAATGGCGATATAAGTGCTTGGGATGTTTCTAGTTGTGTAAACTTTAGTAATATGCTTCAAAACATGAACGCATTCAATCAACCATTAAATAGTTGGAACATGACTAGAGCGTCAGGTATTGTTCAGGTAGGTTATATGTTTGCAAATTCTGTTTTTAATCAGCCTTTAAATAATTGGGATACAAGTAAATTTAATGCTTTCCTTGGTATGTTTGCTAGTGGCGCTTCATTTGACCAAGACATATCTTCTTGGGATACAACAGGATTTACAACAACAGCAGCAGGTAATGATTTCTTTACAACTTCAGGATTGTCAACTGCTAATTATGATGCATTGCTTATTGGTTGGTCAGCACAGGCAGTTATACCTTCAACAAACTTTAATTTTGGTACTGCTCAATACACACTAGGTGGAGCAGCAGAGGCAGCTAGAAACACATTAATCAATACTTATGGTTGGACGATAACAGATGGTGGTGGAATATAAATAAATAAAAATGGAACAAACTGATTTAAAAATATACTTATTTAATACAATAGCTTTTTTTACCTCTTTTGCAAATGTAGAAATGTGGTTACAAATAATTTTATTAATAACTACTATTATATATACAATTCAAAGAATAATAAAAAATGATAAAAAAGATAAGTAAACACATATCAGAGAAAGAGGCTACAAAATCTATTACCGCATTAAGACTAGGCATAGCTAACACACCAAATGGTACAGCGCTAGCTAACATGAAAATTCTTGCCGAAAAAATATTTGAGCCACTTAGAAAATGGGTTGATGGTCCAATAAAGATTAATTCTTTTTATAGATCAGAGGCACTTAATAAAGCTATTGGTGGTGCATCTAAAAATGGTAAACAAACAAGCCAGCATTGTTATGGTCAAGCTATGGATATAGATGATATATATGGTCATAAAACAAACAAAGAAATGTTTAATTTTATAAAAGAAAAATTAGACTTCGATCAACTCATCTACGAATTTGGAAACGAAGAAAACCCAGATTGGGTTCATGTATCGTATGTTAACAAAGATGATAACAGGAACAGGATATTAAAAGCTGTAAGAGATAAAGGAAAAACAATATATATAGATATAACAAATGGGTAATAAAAGTGTAGAAAAAAAATCAGTTTACATAATATGTCAGAGCCGTTAAAAGAAACTTCGCAAATTCAGTTAGACATAAAAACATTAATAGGAATAGTTTTTGGAATAGTGTCTATTGCAGGCATATGGTTTAATCTTACGGCTGAAATTGCAAAACTTGATAGAGACGTTTCTAGATTACAATACAATCAAACATTAAATGATGAGTTTAGAATAAAATGGCCAAGAGGTGAGATGGGGGCTTTGCCTGACGATGCTAAACAAGATTTAAGAATTGAGTATATGGAAAAAGAACTAGAAGAAATATATGTAATATTAAAAGAATTAAAATGAAAAATATTTTAGCAAAACTATTTGGAGGTGTTGGTGCGGATATTGCAGGAAAAATATCTGGCATCATAGATAAACATACTTTTTCAAAAGAAGAGCGTGCAAAGTTAAAACAAGAAATGGATAAGGTCTTTATTGATGCAGAGGCTGATATGCAAAAAAATGTTACAGAAAGGTGGAAGGTAGATTTGCAACATGGAAACTGGTTAACTAAATCAGTACGCCCACTTACCCTTATATTTTTAGTTGTTTCTACTGTTATAATGGTTTTTATAGATAGTGGATTTATTGCTTTTGAAGTTGAAGAAAAATGGACAGAGCTTTTACAGCTTGTTTTAATAACAGTGATTGGAGCTTATTTCGGAGGAAGGTCGATTGAAAAAGTAAAAAAAAGATAAAAAACTTTACAAAAAATTCTCTTAAAAATAAATTATATTTGTTAAATTAAATTTAATTAAATGAATGATATAAGAAAAATATCAATTGGACAAGATTATAAAAACAATGCAATGCATTATATTGTTAATCAAGAGGTATTAAATGGTCACTACACAATTTATTTAATTAAAAAAATTCAATCTACTGATTCTATAAAAATATACATAGAAAATAAAGAAAATGAAATTTTTCTTTGGAAAGAATTTAATAATAATATGCCTGTTTCAATTGAATATAATTTATTTTTTAAATGAAATCACCTTTTTATTTTATAGTAAAACCCAAAAATGGGGCAAGATATGATAGTATAAAAAAAATAGGAGATGTTAATTTTATAACTAGCACTTCAAAAGAAGATTTTAAATCTTCAAATAGATATGCTAAAGTTGTTGAAACTCCAATTAATTATACAGGACCTATTGAAATAGGAGATACACTTTTAGTGCATCATAATGTTTTTAAATATTATAACGATATAAAAGGAAAAGAAAGAAGTGGTAAAAGCTTTTTTAAAGATGATTTGTTTTTTATTGATAATGATAAATTTTTTATGTACAAAAAAAATAATAAATGGAAAGCTCATTCTAAATATTGTATGGTAAAACCTATTGAAAAACAAAATTATTATATTAAAACAAATCAAAATGAAGAACCTTTAAAAGGTATAATTAAATATCCAAATGAATATTTAATTAAAAAAGGCGTAAAAAAAGGAGATTTAATTTCTTTTAAACCTGATAGTGAATATGAATTTAATGTAGATGGAGAAAAACTTTACAGAATGTTTGATAAACATATAACTTTAGTATTATGAATGTAAATCAAATAAAATTAGATATTATTGTAGCTGGTGAAAAAGCAGTCAAACAATTAATTAAAGTTGCTGAAGAACAAATAATTAAATATGGTGAAGACGATGAGCTTGCAGCAGATAAATTAAAAAATGCAGCAGCAACAAAAAAATTAGCAATATTTGA
>ENA-OQVM01005885-OQVM01005885.1-marine-metagenome-genome-assembly--contig:-NODE-5885-length-11490-cov-3.184965_pt1 | contig 11490 bp, 5 predicted proteins | sample MGYA00237776_ERZ505498 | MGnify/ENA primary metagenome ERZ505498 (study PRJEB26159, sample SAMN06265151) | marine metagenome | isolation source: Helgoland LTER site | place: Germany:Helgoland, sampling... | reverse complement strand
GGCAACAAGACACCATCCTTCACCTCAATCTACCACATACGTAAACCTGGGACGAAATAAAAACCCGAGCACCAATCAACCAATAAACGACGTAATGAAGATTAGAGAGATAGGGAAACAGTATAAACATAATCTCTCCTTCGCTTATTTTATTGATATGTACAATTGGATAATTCTAAAACTGATAGGGATTGAAAAGAGCATACAAACAAACAAAAGAAGACATAACAGTATAACTTACCGAATAAAGTGGAACACACACTACGGAATAAAACACAACATAAAATGGAAAAACAAAATAATCAATTATGGGGACGTATGGGACGCAACAAAAGGCTATCCTGGAGAAGGACCCGAATACATCCGGGGAAAAAAACGAGAGAGTTCTACAATAAGAGGGGATAGCAGGTGGCACAACACACTCAAAATGTGGGGTGGTATCCCAGACCTGCATATGCAAGACATAGGAGAAGAGCACACCATAGGACATGATTTATGGTACAAGCAAAGCCCGGAGATAAGCTGGAACAAACTAAGCGGTAATATGGCAAGAATAAATATGAACGGTTGGGGTAATCAGCTAGACCGGAAGACATTATGGATGAATATGGCACGGACCAAGACCATGGTACTCGTAATGCAGGACCACCGCAGAACAACGCAACAGAAACACAACATGCAATACGAAGTGGAAGAAACATGGTTAGGAACCACAGGCCAAGAAGTGGCATGGGCATACACAATGTGGCAAAGGCAGACTAAGGCAATACAAAAACTACCAGCAAGTGAGCAAGCGAAGGACCCCAGAGAACAATACATCCACGACCTGAGCAAACTAATAACACAACTAAAATACAAGAAATACCAAATTATAATAGCCGGGGATGCCAATATTAACCTACACAAACAATCACACCAAACAAAAGCATGGAAAGAAATGATCCATCACAGTAATATGGTGAACACAATGGCAACATGGTGGCCAAATATTACACACAAACTAGTCACCTGGGGAGGAAAATCGTGGATAGACCACATATATATGAGTCAAGCACTGGTAAGGGAGGGAAGTCTGATCAAAGCGGGAATAGAAAAGGGGCACACATTCTACAAATCGGATCACAACATGATAGGAATCAAGGTGAACTGGACTGCAGTACTGGGTAGAATCCCTGCACTCCAAGAACGATTTAAACCAAGAAAACGGATAGTGAAAGCCAACGTACCAGACAACAGAGCATTATATAGGCAAATCGCAGAGGGAAGAGCAAAGAAACAACGTGGAAAGCCAGGAGGAGACATGAACATGAAAGCAGCAACGCTGTTAAAAGAGGCCCTCACAATAGGCCGTAAAGGATCAAAAGATCAACGGAAAAAACTACAACAAAAAATGGACGAGTTGATGGAATGGGTAGTGAAAGAACTACTCAAAATAGAGGACACATTGGCATACCAATTAAATATCAAGACGAGCACAACACATAAAGGTGGAAAGCATCAAAAACACCACTGGAGTGATATATTTGGGCGACGCGTGGCGGTCTCATACTTACTGGAAGCAACAATAAAATGCTGCACACAAAAAGCAAAGCGAAAACAGGTGAAATCACTTGTACAAATAATAACGAAACGTAGTACAGATATAAGCGCAGATGTACACATGGAGCTAGATGAACCACCGTCACTGGAAGATAGTGAACTCAAATGGCGCATGTACCAAAACAAAGCCAGATCTAAGCTCGTAAAACTACGACAAGGCAACCATCTCCGTGCACGAGTGAAATGGAGGAAAGCAATGAAAAAATATAAACACAATAGAGAGGAACAACGGAAAAACGCACAAGAACTAAAGAAATTCTTCGATTTTGCACTCAAAAGATCAGGATATACACCAAAAGCAGCAGTGCTTTTCCAACAAACGGACATGGGCATGGAAATCATAGAAGGCTAGAAAGAAATGCATAAAGTAGAGCGCACAGTAACAGCAACACACATGGGCAAAGGCAGACTTAAATGGTTCATAAAATATATAGGCGGTGTATGTAAGATGTTTGTAGGATTTCGTGACAATCAACGAGGCCGCAGATGGCGGACAAGGATTCAAAAGGGGATGGCAACGGAACAAGATTACGAGAAAATACCTGAAGAAATCAGAAAGGTGTACAAAGCATCGGAGGTGTGCGTAAACAAAGACGGGATAAAAATGAATGGAGACATGTACGGAGACATGTTCACGGCACCGATCACACTAGAGGAACTGACTGGGTACATCAAAAGAACAAAGAAAAACACGGCCCCGGGCAAAAGCGGAATCAGGATAGACCATATTGCAGCACTCCCTGAACACATGCACAAAGCAATTGCTGATTTACTGTCGCTACCGTATGTAACAGGACTGGGATTTGACATGTGGAACGATGAAATAGCAAATTGGACCCCTAAAGAAGAAGGTAATATGGACATAAACAAACGAAGGCCCTTGATGTATTATGAGGTCATGCGCAAAATGCACATGGGAGTTCGAAACAAAAAGGTGTTAAAAGTCTGGCAAACTAATGGCATAATAGACGAAAGCAATTATGCGTTTCTAACAGGGAAATCAACGATGCAACCATTAATGATAAAAAAGATGGTGCTGGAACATGCAGAACATAACAATAACCCACTAACAATGATAGATGTAGACTTCGCAAAAGCGTATGACTCAACAGAAGGGTTTGCAAAAGAAATGACACTGCGCAGAATGGGATTCCCGGAGGAGGGGATAGACCTCTGGAGACAATATGACACAACACGGAGAATGCGTGTACTCACAGCATATGGATACACAGAACCCATCAGCCCAGAATGCGGAGCATGGGGACAAGGAGCAGTAGAATCGCCTATTGGATGGCTAGCGTTTATGTGCTGGATGAGTGCGTACGTGGAACAAGAGTCAAAAGACCCGTATATATATAAAACAAAACACAAGGAATTGAAAATCACAAAAGTAATATATGCAGACGATGGAACTTACTTCCAAGCTAGCAGAACAGGCGCACAGAGAGTACTTAATGCGGTAGCAGACTTTGCAACAGCGACAGGCATACAAATTAAACCACAAAAAAGCTATGTATACTCTAACCGAGAGGGAGCGCCACTGACAATGAACACGTACACGCACACATCAGGCTTGGAATATCATACACTCACAGGTAAGAAGAATACAAAACTGGCGGAACTCAAAGATGATGAGTTCTTCAAGCATCTAGGTAACATACAAAATGCTAAAGGAGAAAGCCCAATAGATGCCACGCATATGTATGATGGATCAGAAGCAACTAACATATACGAAAAAATTAAAACAGAGTTAGCTGCATTACGAGCAAGAAACATAACAGCGGGAGGCACTCTGCAGGCGATTAAGACGGTCGTATATAGACAAATACTGTACCCAATGACATATGCCAACACAAACCACATGGTACTGGATAAATTCCAACGTCTAATAAACACCACCCTGCGAAACAAATTTAAAATGCCGTCGCACCTGCATACATATACACTTTACATGCATGAAGATGCGGGTGGAATAGGACAGGATGAAATCATAGATATGGTGAATATAGATAGACTGGTATTACTAGTAAGTTGCCTAAATCAATCAGGAGAAATGAACACAATAATGACGTGAGCAGTGGAAAGATTACAGGAGTATGCGGGAATATCAACAAACCCCCTCAACACAGCCATCACGCACTACACAACAAAGCCAACAGGCATGTGGTTGTACCAACTCAAAGAGTGGATGGAGAAACATCAAATCGAGACTGACACCCACAACTGGCAAACAGATGAAGCATGCATAATGGACGTGTGCACCCGGAAAACAGATCAAAACGACGTATGGAAATGGACAAGAATGAATGGTATAAAATACATCAAAGATATAGTGTACCCAGACGGAGAAACGCGAGAGAACATATACATAAATGTAAATAACATCAGGAGCAACGTGCTGGAACAAACAGCACAGTGGAGAAAGCACAACAAACAACTTAGTAAACCAGTGTGTGGGAACCTAATCCCAGGCAGATGGATAAGACACAACAGTGGTGAGGTGGGTGAAATAGTACAAGATACCAATGGAGGTCCAGATATAGTGTTTGTACAACAGTATTTACAACAAAGTAGGGGGTACGCAGCAACAGAACAGTACAAAATATGGACAACGGCAGACTGCACAGAAGTGAAGTGCAACAAGAACAAAACAAAGGTCCAAATTGAAGACATACAACTGACAGCAGCTCAAAACCAGGATACAGAAGTAGTGCACACTCAAAGGGCGGAGAGAAATGAAGAAGTATATATCACCCCGGGTTTGGTAAACTATTGCCTCCGACAAGAAGCAAAGAACACGTTGTTACAAATGAACCACGACGAGAACAATAGACTGGCAGGGGTGTCAGATGGATCGGTAAGGGACAGTAGAGAACAAGGCACGTGGGCATGGGCACTACTGGAATATGATGAACGACAAGAAAATAGCACACCACTACTATGGGGTATAGAAGGCAAAGGGAGAGAATATGTAGAGGGGCTTGACACACACGAAGAGCACTCGTACAGAATGGAAGCCCTAGGGCTGCTGTCAGCACTTCAATATGTCCGAAGCGAACTTAAATGGAAAGGGAAATTAGACTGGTATATGGATAGCCAAGCTGTCATCGATACATTTGCAAAGTGCCACAGACTCAATGACTCTAGATGGATAAAACAGCGAGACAAAGATGTATGGGTAGAATTAATAAAAGAAAAGACAAGATGGGGAAAGGGACGCATCACGATACATCATGTAGAATCACATGTAGACACAAAACGAGATAAAGACGGACAACTTAGAGTGCCAACACCCATACAGTGGATGAATATATATGCTGACAAGCTTGCAGATGAAGTATACGACTCTAATATGCCTGCGCTCAACACCTCTTCACTGCGTACGTATGGACAATGGAACATCATGAAAAATAAACACATGATCACGGGCCATTGGAGAAATCAAATTAAAGAAGAAATAAGATTAGATCGATCAAAAAAGGGGGCAAATAAAGATAAACTAATGTGGGGACTGTGCCCTGATGAAATTGATTGGGGTAGAATGCGGAAAACGAGCGGCAACAAAACAATAAGAGAGAGACTGAAAGCAGCAAAACTGATGGGAGGCCGACGCGCTACTAACACATTCTTAAAAAGATTTGGTATTACTGCCACAGACACCTGTACTCTATGTGGGGAGTACAAAGAAACTAACAGACACGCCTTGTGCTTCTGTAACAACATAAACCTACAGAATGCAAGGGCAAACACAGGCAAGCTCATCGCAGAAACAATAAGAGCGGTGGGGGCTGCACCAGAGCTTATACAAATCTTTAAAAACATATATGGTAATAGCGAAGCAGGTAGAGCGACAACAATGAATGGACTACGCACCAAAGAAGGTAAAACTAGACTACAATTCCCGAAAGAGTGGCACACTGCGTGGCGGAAGGCAAACAAGAAGGAAACTAGAACACTACTAGAAGAAGGACAGAGTAGAGCAGCGGAGATAGCAGTGACAATGGGAGGAGCTACACCACTGTGGACAGGGAACATTACCAAAGCATGGATGTGGTTACTACACTGGGGAAATATACCACCTCAGAAAAAAAGGAAAGTCATTAAAGAAATTAGAGTAATACTAAAAAATCACGCAAACGAAACGTGGGTATATAGGTGCAAAGCAAATGAGGTGGCAAGAATAGAAAACAAGCCAGGCGATGCAACATACAGTAAGGAGCTTGCACAACAATTCATAAAGCAACTCAGAATACAAGGACAAATAACGGTGGCCCAGGTAATACAACAGACAGCAGAAGGAAGGCTAAGACTACGGGACAGAATAAACAGAAAATGGGAAGACGGTACACGACAAAAATCACTACTAGACCTAGATTTTGAGTTGATCGAAAAAACGGATGAAACTTACACACCGCCAGAAGCGGTACGCAAGAAACGGACTATAGCCGATGTACAAAATGAAGCAAAAGAAACAATTACCTGGACTCAACCCACTATATTTGGAGCTCCAAGCAATAATGCAAATCAACTACAAAATAAGAGACCACGCAAGAAAACTACAGCGAAAGAAAATAGTCAGGTGACGCTGCCGGAAAAATGGAACATCAATTACAAACAGAAACCAATCATACCCCGTGCAATGAGAGTAAAAATGCCCAGAACTAAACGGTACAAAGGCAAACGAGATGATGTATGTGCAGTGTGCATAAAAGGAGGAACACTGGTCGAATGTGACACATGCTCGTTCAGCATGCACCCAGGATGCGACAAACGCATGCCAACGAATGTAATCCAACGGCACGTATCATACAAGTGCCCCTGGTGCCGCCGGGACACATGTGATACAAGCCCCAGAGAAAGTCTCACAACAGGTAATCACGGAAGAAAGCGGGGACGAATAGTATGCCATCATGAACATGATGTGGATGAACAAGGAGAATACAGCATGGAAGTCAAAATTTACAATGACGAGGTACAAAAACATATCACTCATACTATCCGAGGGAAAGTAGCGTTTGCACTGGGGGATGGCCACTGTTTACGCAGATCCATCGGTAAAACAGAGTTCATGAGCCCGGGTGAAGTAGTCCAACAACTACAAAGAAAATGCCTAGCAATGATCAAGGAACGGAAGGTCATGCAAATTGAAAGCGACATAGGGTGGTATCTTGGTATTGCATACCCAAACCCAACATGGCTACAGCTTCAAACCAGCGTCCAAAACCACACGGACGTATACGCAGGCAATAATGAGCTACAGCTTTGGGCAATAATCGCCAAGAAACCAATGATCTCACTAAACGCCTACACAGGAGTGGCAACGCTATACAAACCAGACCTATTGCACCTTCCAACAACTCACAACGACCTGGCACAGCTGCACAATAACCTAATGGATGAGTATGGAAAGCTTCCAGGATATGTACTATACAATAATATTAATCACTACAATGCAATAATACAACTAGATGCACTGACCACAGGCGAAACACCGGCTGAAATCCCAAAAATAGATCAAGGCAAGGAACACAAAAGAGCAAATATAACACCGGATGCAGGAACAGACGAAGAAAAGGATATGCTCACACTGGACGTCGCAAGTGAAACAAAGAGAAACAAAGGGTTCAGTGACACGGACAGTGAGGATGACGATAGCGGTGAAACCAAAAAGAACAACAAGGTCACAGAGACTCAACCACAAAACGAAAACATCACTGTAGGCTCAGCAGCAGTACCAATACTAGTACAGGCAGCCCAACAGACTGATAAAATGAAGACCAAACGGAAGACTATAACAAGCGCGGGAACAGGAGCAGGAAATTCACACAGGGACATACACCTCATGCATAACGATCGGAAACAAACAATCACATGTAGAACATATACGACTGCGCTGTGAGGCAGCTGTGGGTAAGACTGTACAAGAAGCGATGAGAATGACAGTACAAAATAACAAAGGGGAAATGGTGAAATATAAACAATCAGACCTAAAATACGATATAAACAAGAAATTCTTAATGATAAATGACCCGATGCAACTAACGAACATACACACAGGAAAACGCAAAGTAGACCCAAATCAGCCGCTTATTGCGGATGAGTTTAGAAGAAAATCGAAGAAAAAACGTGAGGAATAAACAAAGGAACAACAAAGCACATAAGGCTAACGCCAGCGCTGGAGACCTGTCCTCAGGTTATACACTAAAAGTGGTTACGCCCAGCGTTATACGAGGTTGGAGTAAAACAGGAGGGACGCGGCACGAGCAACGGGGAGACGGCACACTGTGCTACTCCCCTGAGCCGTGTTAGCTGTTCGGAGAGCAAGACGGCGGCCTTACCGCTGGGGAAACGGCGGCCTTACCTCCCTAAGCAATATGCCGCTAGGCAGCACCAGAAGCGACGCAGAACTATCAGCTTTCAGCTGTTAACGCGACTAGAGCTTTAGATCCTCGTGTCCTCAACGCTTCACCTCCAAAGGTGCCCGCTTTACCGAGAGGGCTTCGGTATTCTACAACCGAGCTCATGATGGCGGCCTTCCTCTATGCATTCGTATCCCTCTATTCGGATGAGCAGCCAAACAACAAGCAGCGCCACCTGGATCCAACAGCTTTCCGAGAGCTGTGGAATTCCTATCAGCTGTCCTGCATCTACCGTGGATGTCGAGAACGCATGGGAACTGAGACGCTTCTGAGTTCTGTTTGGAAGCACAGATTTTTGTATGCAAATCGAGTTCATATCAGAAGAAACAAAGGTGTCAGGGGCGGACAGTGTTATGAATGTACCTTGCTAAAGTTCATGGCCGAGCGAGTGACCTCGCACGAGGACGAGCTGGCCTATAGAGCGGCGGCGATAGAGCACCGATCATTCCATGGGACCGAGCGCGAGCTGCAGTACACACGAATGTACAAGGCAGAAGTTAACCCCGAGGAGATTGACGTAATCTTCTGCGACATCTGGGACATCAGTAAGAATCTTGTCCCTTGGTCCAAGTTCGGATCGGTCGACGGTGCATTCGGTGATACCGATACCAATGTAATCCGTAACCGGATACAAGGTATAATGTACCATGGAAAAACACCTATGTTGTACCTCTACAAGTCCTTACCCCTGGTCAGCAAGGGTGCAGACCTGACATGCACGCAAATCATGGACAGTATTTGCAGGCGAGGTACAGGTTTGGCACCCACAGTGTCATTCGAGGTCGACGGAGGCAGTGAAAATCAAAACAAAACCGTGATTGCTTTGTGTGCAGACCTGCTTGTGCGCAAATGCACGAAGATGATCACGTTGGTCCGATTGCCAATCCACCACACCCATAACATCCTGGACGGCTACTTCGGTCAGTTGTCGCAGAGTACGAAGGGGAAAGTATCTGCAACGAGGCATATCATGGGTGTGGGAAGTAGGTCGCAGCAGGACTGGGACAAAGCTGCCCAGTCAACACTAAGAACAGTGGATGTTAAGGTTGTTGACACACGAGCATTGTACGACTTCACTGGACACTACAAGAACTGTATCGATCCCAAATTTGTAGGATACGGACCAGGAACGCCCATTCGTGTAATGCAGCTTTTCTTGGGTCCGCCGACTAAGATGTTTCCCGAAGGAGAGCCCTTGATGCGATACAAGCTGGCAGCGCAATACGAGAATTGGTATCCCGATGATCCAGAGTACAACAAAGAAGGAGCTCCAATTTTCAGACACCGACCACCTGCATCCCTTCCTCCACTCAAAGAGTTGGAAGACTGGGAAGAGCTTGAGCAAGTACGGGCAAACATCATCAACGACAGCCAAAACCGGCACTTTTTCGAAGAAAGGCATCATCAGGAATGGAAGGATTGGTTCGCTGTCGTCCTGAGGCAAGTGAAAAAGTTGGAAGCTACGGATCTTCCCCTTCTCCAATTCCCTGCCTCGAGAGAGATAACCAAAAAAGTCTCGACTCATGTTCCGCGCCACGCCGAGAAGAAGCTGTCCGTTGAAGAACAGCCGCTCATGTGGTCGAATCACGAGAAGCGAGTAGGTGCTTTGAAAACAAAGCCCAGAAATAAATTGATCCCAAAAACCAAAGGAAAAACGACCAAGGGTGCCAAAGAAAAAACGACCAATGGTGAGAAACAAGAAGGGAAATCCACACAAAAAACGACCAAAGGTGGGAAACAAGAAGGGAAATCCACAGTAACAGTAGTAGTGGGAACAGTAGTGCGAACGCCAATGATAGAGAGCAGCATCAGTGGCAACAAAAGAAAGCGAAAACCAACACTGCCCCAGTGGGACACTTCACACAATTGCTTATGTGAGATCTGCTCGCTAGGAGGTAGCCTTGTGTGTTGCTACTCTTGTAATTGTGTGTTTCATCGATCGTGCTACGAAAGCCTGAAAGCCACGAAGCGGATAGGAAAGTACTGGCAGTGCGTCGAATGCCTCCGGGAAGAGGAACCCGAACATGACAAGGACTCAAACAGTGAAGGCGAGCAGCAACAAGAAGAGCCAAATGAATATATGCAGATGATCGCAGCAAACATAGCGCGCAACAAGAAAAAATTACAGCAGCTAGGCTTAGGCAGTGACCAAAAAATGGCTAAAAAGACAAAAACAACAGGCACGGGAGAAATCAAGTACACAGCAGCAAACAGGAGAAACAGGCTCCCTTGCAGACACCAGAGTGCAGAAACGATGGTATTCAGCGGTGAGCAAGCGCTGGCAGCGTTTCCCAGTATATCCCCCACGAGTAAGAGCTTCTTCACGGATTACAGGTCATGAATTGATTTGGTTCTCGCATCATTATTTCCTCCGTCATTGATCCCACCATAATTACTGAGATGGTAGAAATTTCCCTTCCGACTCTCAGCGAGGAGGACTACAGCTTCATTGACGATGTAAGACCAGGCAAACCAAACAGAAAGATTGTATGGATGCCTCAAGATATTGCCAATCACAGCAATGCGGTGCGCTCGTTCAAGCCGGAGATCGTTATCTGGCTGAAGCCAGCGATGCGTGAGTACGGTCCGGATTGGTTTTTGCGAAAGAGGGAAGGCGCACTGGTAGGAGCTGATTTTGTTTGCATCATCAATGATCTGTGTGTATTTTACTATCGTGGGTCTCATTTGCTGTACGTATCTGCACAACGTTTGCTTCTCTCAGATCATGAATCTTTTTTCCGTGCTGGCGGACTTCATAGAAAATTCTAAGGGCAATTGTGTACTGGTGAGATAGGGAACAATAGGTGTGTTGAGTAATTCTCATTTGTATTTGTGTCATGTTAGATATGCGAGCATGGCCGAACTCGCTCTGCTGGTGTACTATGCGCAGCGAAACTAAAGTACTGGTCATTTGAGACACCTAGAAGCCTCGTAAATGCGAAGCTCGCATTAAATATGCGGATGATGCACAGGTCATGAACATTCAAATCAAAATCAAATGCATAGATAAAGTTGTTTTGTGTCATTTGCCCACTTCGCAGAGGCAAAGATTACAGGTGCGATCGCCATAACGTATACACCCCGGCATTGCGAGCTTTGGAACATGGATATTGTACCTATCCCGAAGCAATAACAGAGTTCTATCTCAACCCCACCAAGTTTGCAGACCCCATCGACTCAGCAGTAGAACCACAAACAGCAAAGGGCACCACCACAGCAGCAGACTAACAGCAGACAACAGCGGCAGCAGCAATAGCAAGACGGCAAATCGCCATCATCTTCGTTCATATATAGTACACATGCGCGTTGTTTATAGATAATTGGTTATATGTATAAAGGTTTTTGAGTTTTTTATATGGGCTTTTTGGGGCTAAAACGCGGGAGTATGGTTTTATAATTTTTTTTTTGTGGAAATCTCGGCTCACCCCCCCCGTAGGGGGCGTAGCCTGGTTTAACTTTAGATATAAATCCT
>ENA-OQVM01005883-OQVM01005883.1-marine-metagenome-genome-assembly--contig:-NODE-5883-length-11491-cov-16.158665_pt1 | contig 11491 bp, 9 predicted proteins | sample MGYA00237776_ERZ505498 | MGnify/ENA primary metagenome ERZ505498 (study PRJEB26159, sample SAMN06265151) | marine metagenome | isolation source: Helgoland LTER site | place: Germany:Helgoland, sampling... | reverse complement strand
AAGAAGAAATTCAGTCCTTTAGAAACACTTTATTCTCCAAAAGTTGAGGGGTAAGCACAAGGTTGCAGATGTACTTAATAATCACAAAAACAACCTAGATAAATTGTGTAATAATACTTGGAAAAGCAGGACATTACACGCCATCAGAAAATGCCGAACCATCGAGCTAGGTGGACATATTGATGCTTGTGATTGCTGTAATAAGTTACACTTGAGTTATAACAGCTGTAGAAATAGGCATTGCGCTACTTGTCAGGGACATAAGCGTGAACAATGGATCAAAAAACGGAGCGAAGAATTACTAAACATTCCTTATTATCATGTAGTATTTACACTTCCTGATGAGTTGAACGAATTGTGTTTATATGCTCCTAAACTGGTGTATGCTACCTTGTTTGAAACGGCTTGGAAAACCTTGCAAGGATTTGCCGCAAACCCAAAACATCTCGGTGCGAGACCGGTCTTGATTTCTTTATTACACACTTGGGGTCAAAACTTACAACTCCATCCACACCTTCATTGCATCGTTCCTGCGGGAGGAGTGCAAGAAAATGGGGAATGGAAAAGCAGTAAAAACAAAGGTAATTTTTTGTTTTGCGTAAAATCTATGAGCAGTGTTTTCAGAGCTAAATATGTAGCAAGTCTTCGTAAAAAAAAGAAAGATTTACCACAAATTTTATTTGATAATTTGTTTAAGAAAAACTGGGTGGTGTATGCAAAAAAAGCCTTTGTAAAACCCGAATATGTCATAGAATATTTGGGAAGATATTCACACAAAATAGCCATTAGCAACCACAGAATCTTGAAGATAAACAACAAAAATAATACGGTCACTTTTAGCTTAAAAAACTACAAGAAAGACGGCAAGAAAGAAACACTCTCGGTATCGCAAACAGAATTTATAAGGCGATTTAAGTTGCATATTTTACCCAAAGGATTTACCCGAATACGGCATTATGGAATTCTAAGTGGAACTTGGAAAAAGAAGCACTTAAAAGCGCTACAAGAAAAGTTGAATGGAAACAAAACAAAAAAAGAAGAAGTAAAAAACACTGAAAATCAATCCAAACATTTGCAATGTCCTAATTGTAAAAAAGGCACATTACAGACTATTTTTGTGTTCACTAAAATAAGACCACCGCCCACTCATTTACTGAAGCAAATAAAAATACAAAAAGCACATAAACAGAAGAATACCAAGTGATTAAAAACAAACTATTAATCGCTCTAGAAAACTATTGCCATAAAATGAATGATTGAGTAAAAAACAACCGAAAAAAGACACAAATCAACTTGTTTTTGATAAGAATAAGCTGATTTTTTTCCAATGACTGCTCTTACTAATCAAAAATTGTTGAAATGCGCCATTTAATTTTTACAATTATCCTCACTCAACTTGCCGATTTCCCCATAGCCAGCAACCGGGTTAGTCAACATAGTATTCATGTTTGAGCTATCGCCAACACGAATACTTAGTTATTACCTGTCTGGCTTTTCTTTCCACAAACAGGCTAGCGTTGGCGAAGACATACTCTTTTACAGTTTTGGCGTTGAGCTGGCTGTAGCGACTGTAAATGTGTATGGCTTTGCGTTGGCTATTCTTCCGTTTCTATATTCCACTTAATTTTTTTTAATCTTTCAGCTACTACTTTTAACGTTTTCATTATTTTATTCTCCGACGGAAATTCGCCAAAAACTAATTCCTTAAAACTGGTTTCATAAGTGTCTTTGACTTGATTCCAAGTATTTTCAGTTTCTGAAAACAGTATTGTGTTTATTGGATGGTTTGATAACCAACTATTATTGTTTTTAAAACTTATCACATCATCTTTTGCGACCTTTAAAAGCATTACATCAAATTCTTTTGAATTGAAAAAGGATTTAAGTTCATCGTCTTTTAACATCATATGAATATCGTATGTGTGTCTAATCTTATTGCTCAAATCAGTTATTGGTTGTTCTGTTTGAGAAAAACGAACCAAACTCATCAGCTTTTCACATAGCGTTCTTTCAGTTCTTAATACTAAAACATCAAAAGGATTCATTTCGTATTGATTAATTATATCTTGTTGGTTAGCCTTCAACATCATTTCATAAATGTAAGACGATATTGTTCCTGTAGTGTATGGCTCAAAATGCCCAAGCCAAGTAGATTCTACAATAATATTGTCTCTTACTTGTCCAAAATCTCCATTAAAACTCTTTTCATAACTGTGAGCAGTTTTACGTATCATTCCCATTTTGTGAGTTATTCCTTCAACTTCTATCTCAGGAATTACTTTCGTAACGCATTTTGAAATTTTTTTAATTTTAGATTTAAGTTGATTGTTTGTCTCTCCATCTTTTCTTAAAACTACTAAATCAATATCTTCTGAAAATCGGTCAATTAGCTGATTACATTTAGATAGGGCAGTACCTCCTTTAAAAACAGTTTCTTTTCCAATCTCACTGTTGAAAATAGCGTGTAAAGCAATTGTTACCCAATAATCTTTTTCAATATAGATTTCTGGAATTCCCTTTTGTTGAGAAGTCGCAGTTATCGCATCTTGGAATAGTTCTTTATTTTCGTGTAGCTTCATATAATATTCCAATTGGTTATAGTTGGTAGTATTTTTTTATCAATTCCGTAATTATATTCGGAAAGTGGATTAAGACTCTTTATTAATGTTTTTAATTCAGAGTCAATAAAAAAGTTTATTTGTTCTAATAAAGCACCTAAAAAAGCCCTCACTCTGGGTGGATAAGATAAAGCATAGTCAATGAGTTGTTTTATCTCTTTTGTGTTCAGTTTTTTTAGTTGATTCGAAATAATTTTGATTCCTGAATTCTTGTCTAAATCTGGTATTTTTTTAAAATCTTTGAGAGCATCTAAAGTTTCTAGCAGAGAGAAATTTTTATCTGTAACATCTACATAACTTTTTACTGGATTTCCTTTAATATTTCCAACTGATACTGTTATTCGTTTGTCTCTACTTGCAATTTTTATATTTCTTGGTACTTGAGTTGTTAAACCCATTCGGTTGTATAAAGAAACACCTGTTATGTAAGCAATTCTTTTGTTGTTTTGGAATAAATAGGGTTTCAATAACTCTTCTTCATTGGGTTTTAACTCTCCAAAAATGGTTTGTTTAGGTTTATAAAAAACTCCTGTAGAAACTCTTTTGATAATTCCTTTTTCAATTAAACGTTCAATTGCTTTCGCAGCTGCACTATATTCGTTTGATTCAATAGAAAGTTGTTGGTACTTGAAAGTAGTACCTTCTTTTAACGTTTTAATTTTATTTTCTATTTTTTGAGCTACTTTCATTGTGAAACAAAAGTACAATATTTTAGTTATTTATCAAGTAAACGAAGCATAATACTTGACATTTAGTTCGATTGCTCTTGGTTCGGTTCAGATTTTATTAATTCTCGTGCAAAGTCGATGAATAATTTATATGCTTTGGTAAAAGAATATTTATCGTCTGGATGTTTAATCGCAATGTTCCTTTTCACCATAGTAGAACCAACTAACCTTTTAATACTATCAGCATCATTTAATTGTTTATTTGATTTTACAATATCAGACCAAGTACTGTTTTTTATGTATTCTATTATTTCTTCAATATGAAAGTCCGAAAATCCCAATTCATCCATAAAATTCTTTCCGTCTTTGTCTAGTTCGTAGCAAAATATTGAGAAAAAGATACTTATGTCACGAGAAGTGTTTTCGTTTGTTTCTTCGGAAATTAGGTAATAAAATTCTTGTGTGTTTTTTAATTCGAAACCAAAAGACTTCTCGAAAAACTCAATATAAAAATCTTGATATTCCTTTATAATATCGAAGTAAGAATCATCAATTGTTATAAATCTTCCATCCATTAAAGATGTAACTTTATGTTTATTTGGATACATTTTCTTTTTTAGTGATTTTTAGTTTTGGCATTATCAACTCTCCTTGTTCTGTTTTAAAAGAAATATTTCGGTTCTCTTTGTCTTGCAGAACTTCATAATCTACTTCAAAGATTAAACTTGTAACCATAAAATAGTTGTCAAAATCGAATTTCTTGTTTTCGTTTTCTAATGATGTTTTGCACCAAGTAAAAAAGTCATCAACAGGAAGTTTTGAGTTTAGTTGAGATTTGTATTCACTTTTATTGAAAATCCATTGCTCTACAATATCAGTTTCTTCTTCAATAAATACATCTTCTTCATTATTTCTTTACTTTTCACTTCTTTATAAATTTTTTCATTTCAATCCGTCCTAGCTTATCTTCAAACAAAATAAAATACAGCCCCTTTGACAGTTTTTCTACATTAAAAGATTCCGTTTTTAAATTTGAACGGTTTAATGATAAAACCTGTTTTCCACTTATATTAAAAACAGCAATACTAAAGTTGTTTAATCCCTCAATTTCGGAAATAAACAATTCATCTAATACAGGGTTGGGGTGCACAGAAAACCTGTTTATTGAAAATTCATTTATGGACAATACCACACTCCCATAAACCGCTTTATCTCCAGAAGAATTGGTAATGGTTAAAGTCTTGCTGCCATCACTATTACTTAAAATTGAATACTCAAAAGGGTTGTTTACATTGTTGAAGTAGTAGTTGAAATACAGGGATTCATAATTAGCATTTGATGTTTGATAACACCCCCCTCCTAGGGTTTGAGCTAAACTAGTAAACATAAAATTTTGATTCACATCATCGTAATCAACTTCACCACCTAAGCTTTCGCATACCCAACTTGAAAAATAGTTATAGTTGTTCGTGTTTAAATTGTTCGTGTTTAAAGTTAAAGAAATAGACATTACTTCACTATTAATTGGAGGTACATTATTTTGGGTATTAATGTTTAGGTTGTGTAAATACCAAGTGTTTTGAAACAATTGTGAATCTTGCGCTAAGCAGCTTAGCGACATTCCGAGGAAAAGAATTAGGATGGTATTTTTCATTTTAAATATATTTAAAGTGATACGGATATATCATCTTAATGATGTGTTTATTTCTTCTCTGCTATTAACCACATTGCTCGCGCTCCCACTTTTATATCAATGGGCTCCTCTCAGTAAATAATATCTAAAACTTCGGTTAAGTTGCTTCTTGAAGATTTAGACTTGGGGTCGAAATCAAGGATAAACTTACTAAAAAAATTGAAAGCTTCCAAAAAATTAAAAATTTTAACAGTTGGAGTGAGATTGCTTAAAAATAGAATGTAGCAACAGGCGATATTGTCTATTTCAATAGACATCTAAAAAATAAAGAACAAAATAAGCTTAATTGTGAAATTATGCCTAGAAAATTATTGCACAAAATTTATCAAGAAAAGAGTTGTTTTTAGCTCAGTTCTTTGCTGGTATTATTTTATAGACCAATTCTTTTATTTATCTTTTTAAAAATTTTTTCAACTTTTTTTGGAGCATTAAATCTATACCCAAAATAAATTTTAATAAAAAACAGATCATTCGTAATATTGGTCATGCTATCTTCATTGTACCAAGTGGTTTCAAATTTAAGATTGGCTCCATAAATATACTTTCTAGAGCTATAGCCAATTTGTAACCCTCCGTCAAAAGATAAAGGCCAGTACACATTATTGTCGATAAAATCTGTTTCGTTTTCTCCACTCTTTGAAAACCGAATACCAAAAGAAGGTGATGCATATAATGAAACAAACCAATTTTTGTGAATTACTGCAGTATAATAGTATTCAGGAGCAATACCAATATCAAAACTATTTTCAAAGAATTTAGTACCCCCTGTAGTCCCAGATAAATGAGTATACCCATAACGCAAAGTCGGAATAAAACTCCCAGCACTTTTTCGTTGCCACTCTGTGTTGTACGCTACATTCCTTAATGAAAAGTTTGGATTTAAAACGTAAGAGGTAGAGCCGCCCCAAAAAATAGTTTTAAGATCGGGAAATTGAATATACAAATCTTGTCCATCAATCCAGTTTGAAATAAAATCATTTGTGTTTTCAACATAAAAGCTTTGTACTTTTTTATATTTAATTCCTTGAGTCCAGTTTCCAAGAAAAAAACGAAAACTATAGTCTTTATAAGTTGATTTACCTTTTAAATTATTGTCATTGTTTCCTGGGAGAAATTCTGGAGAAAACCCAATGCTCGCACCAATAAATTCATAATCTAGTGATAATACCAGTCTAAATTGATTATTTGCAGAAAGGCGAAAGTTTGAATCATTTTCTGATTGAATAGAATATGAGTCGGTTTGCGTATCGATATTTGCTTTTATAATAATTTTATCTGTGAAGGACAGTATAGACGTAGAATCTGTATTCCCTTTATTCTGACTTACAGCATTTGAAATGTTCAAAAGAAGGATTATTAAAAAGCTTATTTTATTCATTTGATATTCAGTTTAAAATTAATGTCAACGTGTTATATGGAGATTAAACCTCCTGTTTATAAGTTCTTATTTCTGGATAATATGTTATTATTATCCAAAACATCAGTTAGCACACCTGAATCTTTACACCTGTGCACACTGATAATTCACACTAAAATAATATCTTAAACTTCGGTTAAGCTGCTTATGAAGATTTAGATTTGGGTCAAAATCATGGTTAAACTTATAAAAAAACTCAGTTGTATCCAAAAATAAATGTGGTTTTAACAGTTTTTCATTCCTCGTTATTGGCTTAGTTTCGCTTCTCGCCCATCGCTATTTACACACATATTCAAAAAAGTGCCTCCCTATATGGATTATTATTGTAATTTTATTCTCTCAAAACTTACGATCAATTGGACGGTTTTCAAAACATAGAACAAAAACTAGAGCATTTCATAAGACGTTATTATTTAAGCGCCTTATTGAAAGGTCTTCTGTTGTTTTTCGCTATTGGATTGCTCTATGTACTGCTACTGTTGAGTATTGAGCATTTTTTCTGGCTGGGTTCTTCCGGTCGCTTGTTTTTATTTTACTGCGTTTTAGGTTTTGAAGCCCTTCTTTTTTATGGGTTTATTTTCATCCCCTTAGCAAAATATTTTAAGATCCAAAAAGGCATTGATCTTGAAACCGCCTCCAAGATTGTCGGCGATCATTTCCCAGAAGTGAAAGACAAGCTTTTAAATGTCCTTCAACTCAACCAACAATCCGAACACACCGAGTTTCTATTAGCAAGCATCGAACAAAAATCGAACAACCTAAGCTTAGTCCCTTTTAAAAGTGCGGTCAGTTTTAAGGAAAACCTTAAATATATTAGGTACGCTTTACTCCCCATTCTTATTGTATTTCTGTTTATTCTTTTTGGGAAACAAGCCGTGTTCACAGACAGCCTCAAACGCGTTGTCAATTATAATACCGCCTATGCACCTCCCGCTCCTTTTGAATTTTTTATAATGAATACCAATCTGGAGGCTATCGAAAACACCTCTTTTACGTTGGTTGCTAAAACCGTTGGAAAGTTCGTTCCAGAATCCGTTCAGATTGTTTATAACGATGAGGTTTATATATTAAATCAAACCGAATTGGGCGTTTTTGAATATGAGTTTTCACATCCCAATTCCCCTATTGATTTTAAATTAGTCACTACTGAGGTGGTTTCCAAGCCCTACCGTTTAGAGGTGTTGCCCATTCCTGTTTTGCTCAGTTTTGACATGTATTTAGACTATCCAACATATACAGGAAAATCAGATGAAAAAATTGCCAACAACGGAAATGCCACCATCCCAGAAGGCACAAAGTTGAAATGGGAGTTGCGTACCAAGTCCACTGATACCGTTTCCTTTTCTTATAAAAATACAATCGCTTTTTTTGACCATAACGATCAAAAATTTCAATTCAGTAAACAAGTTTTTGAGTCTTTGAATTATACAATTCAAACAAGCAACTCCAAGCTTAAAAACTACGAAAATCTTGCCTTTTCATTACAAACCATCACAGACCAGTCGCCAGCTATTAAGGTGGAAATGAAACAAGATTCTACCTACCAAGCTTCTCTTTATTTTTATGGTCAAATCTCCGACGATTATGGAATTAAAGATTTGAAACTCTATTATTATCCAGTGGCAGATGCGTCTAACATCAACGAACTAAGCTTGCCGTCCAACACCACTACCTTTCAGGAGTTCACACATGCGTTTCCTTCTGGCTTAGAATTGATGGATGACACTCCCTACGCGCTTTACTTTGAGGTTTCCGACAACGACCCCTTCCACAAAACCAAAACCACTAGAAGCCGTGTTTTTAATTACAGTTCTAAAAGTGAAAACACCATTCAAGAAATTCAACTTGAGGAACAAAGCGAATTGACCACAGCCTTTCAAAAGGCATTGAACACCCTGTCCGAACAAGACAAAAATTTGAATGAAATATCTCAAAATCAAAAAGAAAAGGAACAGCTTAATTTTAGCGATCAACAAAAATTAAAATCTTTTTTAGAGCGACAACAGGCCCAAGACAAGATGTTGAAGGAGTTCAATAAAAAAATGCAGGACAATCTAAATCAGTTTGAAAAATCAAAAGAGGAAGATCCGTTTAAAGAACAACTTGAAAAACGATTGGAAGCACAGCAAGAAGCGCTCGAAAAGGATGAGAAATTATTAGAAGAGCTAAAGAAAATCACCGATAAAATTAACAAAGAAGAACTCGCCGATAAACTGGAAAAAATGGCGAAGAAGAACAAAAACAAACAACGCAGTTTAGAGCAGTTGTTAGAGCTTACAAAACGCTATTATGTAACCAAAAAATCCGAACAGCTTTTAGATAATTTGAATGAATTATCTAAAGAGCAGATGCAGTTGGCGGAGGAATCCGAAGAACAAAACACCAAAGAAGCCCAAGAAAAATTAAATGAAGAATTCAAGGAGCTTACAAAAGAACTAGACGATTTAAGAAAAGATAACGACGCTCTTGCAAAACCTCTTGAATTGCCAGACGACCCAAATCTTGAAGAATCGATTGAAAAAGATCAGGAAAACGCAAGTGATGAGTTAGGCGAAAAAGAACAATCTCCCGACCCTCAGGAGCAAAAAGAGAAACTAAACAAGGCTCAAAAAAGTCAAAAGAAGGCTGCTCAGAAAATGCAGCAAATGAGTCAAAAAATGGCACAGCAAATGAGCAGCGGTGGCGGTCAGCAAATGAGTGAAGACATTGACTTGCTGCGTCAAATTCTGGATAATTTGCTTCTCTTTTCTTTTGATCAAGAATTGCTCATGAAGCGTTTTCAGGAATCCACCACAAACACCACCGGGCACGCCAAGCGTCTTGTGAGGCAAAGTAATTTGCGCGAACACTTTGAGCATGTCGATGACAGTTTGTTTTCGCTATCCTTACGCCAGCCCATGATTTCGGAATCTATCAACAAAGAAATAACAGAAGTCTTTTTTAATATTGATAAAAGTCTCGAACTCCTCTCCGAAAACAGTTTTAGAGAAGCCATTGGTGCGCAACAATTTGCCATTACAGCCACCAACAAATTAGCGGATATGCTCAGCAACACACTGGACAATATGGAAATGCAGATGCAGATGTCTCCTGGACAAGGCGAGGGCGAAATGCAACTGCCAGACATTATCATGAGTCAAGAGGCACTCAGTAAGAAAATGGAAAAAGAGCTTGGTAAAAAGGGTGAAAAATCTGAGGGCGAACAAGAAGGTTCTGAAAAAGGAGATGGGGAGCCAAAGAAGGAAGGTGAGGGTTCCAAAAAAGGAGAGCAAGGCCAAGAGGGCCAAGAAGGTGGAGAAGGAAAAGAAGGCCAAAACGGCAAACAAGGTCAGCAAGGACAACAGGGAAATCAAGGTGGTGAAGGCGAAGGCTCTGAAGGGGACAATGGCGAATTGTTCGAGATCTTTAAAAAACAACAAGAGTTGCGGAATGCTTTACAAGATTTATTAGACAAAAATGGCATTGGAGACAACGGTCAAAAGCTGCTTGATTCTATGGAAAAAATCGAACAAAACCTTATTAATCAAGGTCTTACAGAAAAATCTTTACAAGCAATGCAAAACCTTAAGCATCAGCTCTTAAAACTAGAAAAGGCCGTACAACAGCAGGGCGAAGACACCAAGCGCGTTTCCAACACCAGCAAAGCGGAGCGGTCACAACCGCCAATTCCTAGCGCGGAAACGATCAAACAATATTTTAATACGACTGAGATATTGAACCGACAAAGCCTACCTTTACGTCAAGAATTTAAGCAAAAAGTTCAAGAATATTTTAAGATAAAAAATGATTAGTTTTAGCTCAGAAGTCCCCTTCGAAATTTCCAATGCTGACACTACAGCCTCATGGCTCGGTGCCATTATTTCCCAAGAAGATTATAACGAGGGCGAGGTTTCCATTGTGTTTTGTGATGATGAATTTCTACACAAACTTAATGTTGAATTCTTAGATCATGACACCCTAACCGATGTGATTAGTTTCGATTACTCTATGGGGAAAGAAATTCATGGAGAAATATTTATTTCTATTGAACGCGTAAAAGAAAACGCCAACGAATTCAATCAAAGTTTCGATACGGAACTAGCGAGAGTCATGGCGCATGGCGTTCTGCACTACTGTGGTTATAAAGACAAATCTGAATCAGAAGCCGCCGCTATGCGATCTAAAGAAGAGTTCTATCTTCAACAACGTGCCGATTAATTTTCTAAAGCCTTATATTTGCAGCTAGCAATTGTTGGATTAAGCGGAAGTGGTAAAACTACAATAATGAAGTTATTAACGAAAGTTTATGACGAGTACTCCGGAGATATTTATATTGGGAACGTTATTTTGAAAAATTTTGACAATGAATTTTTGAGAAAAAAAGAACACATTGAATATGAAGATGAAAAACGGAACAAGGATTCTTCTTTCTTGTATCCCACATTAAATGATCCGAACTTTTCCTACAAAATTGCTAGTCACCAAGAATTTGCGGATACAAAATACGATGGAGAATTACGAGATATTCGAGATTTTGCGAATAAAATGTGTGGAGCATCTTTTGAATTGTTACCACATCAATTATTTGTCAAGAATTTTCTCTCATTTCAAACCCCGTATAATAGTCTTTTGTTGTATCATGGTTTAGGCAGCGGTAAAACATGTAGTTCTATTGGTATTGCAGAGGAAATGCGAAATTATATGAAACAAGTTGGCATTAAACAACGTATTATTGTTGTGGCCGCACCCAATGTTCAAGCAAATTATAGATTGCAACTGTTTGATGAACGGAAATTGCGAGAAGTAGATGGTATTTGGACAATTGATTCTTGTGTAGGAAATGCATTTATTGAGGAAATCAATCCAACTAACATAAAGGGTATTTCGCGTGAAAAAATTATTAGTCAAGTGAAAACGATTATCAATCAATATTACGTTTTTATGGGTTACGTCGAATTGGCAAATTTTATTCGAAAAAAAGTTTCCATTACAAATGTAAATTTGACTTTTGACGATAAGCGAAAATTGGAAATACAAAATATGAAAAGATTTTTTAATAATCGTTTAATTGTGATCGATGAAGTTCATAATATCCGTTTAAGTGAAGATAATCAAG
>ENA-OQVM01005877-OQVM01005877.1-marine-metagenome-genome-assembly--contig:-NODE-5877-length-11496-cov-10.429635_pt1 | contig 11496 bp, 4 predicted proteins | sample MGYA00237776_ERZ505498 | MGnify/ENA primary metagenome ERZ505498 (study PRJEB26159, sample SAMN06265151) | marine metagenome | isolation source: Helgoland LTER site | place: Germany:Helgoland, sampling... | reverse complement strand
TTTTTCTAAGTAAAATACAAGACAAAAAAGCAATTAAGCAAATGAATAGGTTGTTTGTCAAAAAAAAAAAAAAAACTAATATTTATATATTACTTTTAAAGTTGTAAATTTTAAAAATTGGTTGAAAAAACACTGTTTATTATTTTTGCTATGATTTGTAGTTGTATGTTCGCCCAACAACAAGTTACGGATAGTCTTCACAATAAATTGGCGACAAGTAAAAATGCATCAGAAAAATTAGAAAGCTATATTTCTCTGGCAAGTCAACAAAAACACCAATCTCCTATCGAAGGGAAAAAATTATTGACTCTTGCAAAAGCTATAGCAATCCAATTAAAAGACACGGTTCATTTATTTAAAATAGCTGAAATTGAAGCAGACATTTATTATATTTTAGGAGAAACTGAAAAAGAAATCTCCGTAATTAAAGATGCAGTATTATTAGTGCAACAATATAAAAATAAACAGCTAGAAGCTCGAGCTCTAAAATTATTGGGAAATGCATATTCTGAAATTTCAGATTACGACAAGCAATTAAATAGTTATTTAAAATCATTTACAATAGCTGAAAAATTACAAGATACTACGCTCCTTGTATCTCTATATAATAATATAGGGAACGTTTATAAAGATTTAAAAATGTACAAAAAATCTTTAGAAAATTACGAAAAAGGATTGCATTTGCACACTCAAAGCTCCTTGCCTATTTCAAAATCTATAGCAGGTATTTTGTGGGGGAATAGCGGTATTGTATACGAGCAATTGGGCAATTACAAAGAGGCATTAAGGCGGGTTAAAATTGCTAAAAACATAAGAGTCGCATTAAAAAACTGGGGGCAAATTGGAGGCTCCAACATCGACATTGCGAATGTTTATGAGAAATCACAACAATTAGATAGCGCTATATTTTACAACAAACAAGGTGTCTTAAATTATAAAAAAATTCAAAACAAAGGCGGTTTATTGGTTGGATATGAAAATTTAGCACGTCTTTACGAAAAACAACATCTTTTTAAAACCGCCCTAAATTATCGAAAAAGAGAAGATTCTTTGCGTGGTATAATAATGAATTCAAAAACAATAATAAAACAGGCATATTTGCTGGCAGAAATTGAGTACGAAAAAAAAATAGGTGCCTTAAATATCGAAAAAAAGAACTTGCAGAAAACTTTATTTAATAGATTGATTATTGTTGTTTTTATTTTTTTGGTGTTGATGTGCTCTATAGTGGCAATAATATTTATCCGTAAAAAGAATAAAAAATTCAAAGAAATGAATAATGAACTTTCTGCTAGTAATCTTGAAAAAGAAACATTGCTTAAAGAAGTGCATCACCGAGTTAAAAACAATTTACAATTAGTATCTAGTTTATTGAATTTAAAGTCAAAAACATTAAAAAATAAAAAAATAAAGCAAATTTTATTAGAAAGTACAGACAGAATTAAATCCATGTCTTTAGTACACCAGCGACTGTATGAAAAAGGGACCTATACAGAAGTTGAATTTCAAACATACAGCTCGCAAATAATAGAAAACTTGATTTCCTCATACAAAAGTGGTGCCAATACCTGTTTCGAAATAAACACAAATGAAAACATAGATATCGATTTTGCTATTACCTTGGGTTTGATTTTAAACGAAATAATTACAAACACATTAAAACATAACCCTGGTCAAAAAAATTTAAAAATTGAACTAACTTTTGTGAAGAAAAATAACACGTATGAATTAAAGGTGTCAGATAACGGAAAAGGCCTTGATATTACTACTGTGCAGAAAAAAAACACATTAGGAATGAGGTTAATTTCAATTTTAACCAAACAACTAGAAGGAGAGTTACAAATAACATCTAAAAAAGACGAGGGAGTTACATATACTATCACAATTTCAATGAGCTAATACCACATAAAAATTGTTATTATGAAAAACATATTAATCGTAGAAGATGAATTGATTATAGCAGAGGACATTAAAACAACCATAGAAAAACTTGGGCATAATGTTATCGATATAGTTGTAAGAGCGGATAATGCTATTGAAATACTCAACTCCCATAAAGTAGATTTAATTTTGCTCGACATTACAATCAAAGGAGATTTAAACGGTATCGATTTAGCAGTAATAGTAAACCAACAGTTTAATGTCCCATTTATTTACCTCACATCACATGCTGACCCTAAAACAGTAACCAAAGCTATAAAAACAGCTCCTCAAGGATATGTGGTAAAGCCCTATAGCAATTCAGACCTATACACTTCAATAGCTTTAGCTTTCGAAAACGAAAAAGAGGAAACAATTACTTTTTTGGCCGATAAAGATAGTGATCACTTATTTTTAAAAATTGATGGAATGTATAAAAAGCTGTTTTATAAAGACATTCTGTATTTTAGAGCAGCAGGAAATTATGTAGAAGTGCATCAGAAATATAAAAAATATCTGATACGTCAAACTTTTAAAAAATTAAGTGAGTTAATTCCCGCATCTGTTTTTGTACAAACACATAAGTCTTATATTTTAAATAGAGAAAAAATTAGTTCGTTTAATACCAAACTCGTATATATTGACAAACAAGAGTTTTCGTTAGGAAGAACCTTTACAAAGAAGTTTATTGACAGTTTTACTCTTGGGTAAAAAGTGGTTTATCACAAGAAAAATGCAGTTGGTCACAAACACCTCTTTCACCTCTTTTTTTTCTAAGAAGAAAGTTAAATTTATGAACTATAATTTTATAAAACTTTCATCTAGAACACATGAAAAATATCATCAGCATATTTACAATCTTATCCTTCACTTTTCTCAACCAAACACATGCGTTAACTTTAACAAAAAACTGTTTAAACTTTCTAGCTAACGAAACAGACTTTGCAAAAAATACAACCGAAGAAACATTTGCCACTGGCGCAAATAAATTAATAAATAACTCTCCTACAGCTTCTTTAGTCCATACAGTTGCTGGGAATGTTGTGGATCTTGTACGCGAAAATGATGAAGTAACACTCACCGCTACATTTGATCATGATATTAATAGTGATTTCACAATGCTGATTTATGGAGAGGGTGCTCAAGTTTTTAATGGCGGTATGACAAGAATTTCCTCTACTGTGTACACCTATACTTACACAGTTGATAGTGGCTCAGGAGTCCAAAATTTCTATTTTGACAATGGACAAGATCTAGAAGGTAATCCAGTCACACCTGATCCTAGCTCTGGTGCTTCTATTTATCATAATCCATCAGTACTCAATTATAGCTATGAAAATTTTGAATTGAATAATCCAAATGCTGTAAAAATTAATATAATTTATTTGACCAATGACATTAACCTCATTACACTACCTGTAGACTCAAATGGTGAAGAATGGGGCATGGCACAAGTAGAAGAGTTAGTAACAGAATCAAATACAGCCTTTAATGAGTTATATGATGCTTCTAATTGGCCTGGTTTTGAATTAGGACGTATCACAAAAGCCTACAACCTTACCCATCATAACACTAGTAATCCTCATGGCGTACTATATGACATAAGTACACAGCCCGTTGCTCAAAAAGACTATTTAAATATAGTAATTGTAACAGTTAATAGACAAGAGTCAAATGTTGCTGGTACTACATTTCAAGGCGCCAGCACACGGGGTCCTAACGGAGCTACTTTAGTCTTGTCTTCCGTTGATGAGGGATATGTAACCACTCATGAAATGGGTCATGTAATTGGTTTGCCTCACTTACAAGGTGATAGTTGGCCACCTTATCATATGAACTTTAATTTTCAAGACGGAAGCACTATGGGTTTTAGCACTCTCAATCATAGCCGACCTGAAGGGCATTACCTAGGTACTTGGAAAAGTGATAGTTTCGATGTTTTAACTGATTTATCAGGGTTGTTTGCTCAAAACGTTAGTTTATATTTATCAAAGGCCACAACAACTTTTAAAACTCCAACTTTCGGTGCCCTTTCTTCAAAACTTTTTAGAAGTTGGTTAATTACCAATGAGTATATTTCAGACAGTTCCCCAGATACAAATTATATAGGACATGACACCTCAATTAGTATAGCAAGTGATTGGGAGAGTGAAGGGATTAATGAATTTTCTTCTCTTAGTACCCAAACGTTTCCTAAAATAGTTACTTCTCAAAACGAAAACAATAATTATGCTGCTGTTAGTTTTCTAAATGAAACAACTAGTCAGTTAAGTTACAGTTATAGAGACAACAATAGTGTATGGGGGCCAGTAACCACAATTCAGGGAGTTGACGGTGAGTTTCATGCTTCTGAAATGGCGATGAATTCTATTGGTGATGTTATCATCATAACAGAAAATTGGCAAGCAGATGTAAGCGGAGGTACAGACGGATCGATCAAGGTATTTTCAAAAAATATTGATGATGCTTCTTGGACAAATTCATTGGTTATATCTGATCCTGTGTCGGGTGATTTAAGAAATAATCGTGCAAAAGTAAGCATTAATAATACTGGGAATTCGGTTGCTGTATGGTTGCAAAGAGACAATGACAATTCAAATATTATTTTTAAAGAACGAGTAGCGGGTACCTGGTCTAGTGCCACAGTTCTAAGTCTTGACGGGAGTAAGAATGAACTCCCTTCTATTGCTTATAACAACAATGGTGACGTACTTGTTTCTTGGCAACAATGGAACACCTCCACTCATCAATATGAAGTAGTAGGGAAATTTAGAAATGGAGTAACCAACAGTTGGTCTTCTTTAGAAAGTTATGGAAATCCAGACTCAGCGGCTGGCTTTTCGCAAGTAGCACTAGATGCCGATGGGAATGCTCTTGTGTATTGGAGACAAGCAGGATTTCCTCAGGATGTGAATGAGTATATACCTAAACCACGCACAGCATATTTAAATGTACGATACCGTAATTTTAATGGTACACTTGAAGAAACAGTTCAATTAACTCCCACGGAAGAAGATGCTTTTAACGGAGTAACCGAGCAGAATGAAAACAGAGTAGTATTCTTAGAAGATGGCACTGCAGCAGTAACTTGGTGGGTTAACGATGGCACAAATCCTAGTACGATTTACAGTTCAGCGATGCCAAGCAAAAATATATGGACTACCCCTGTTGCATTGAGTAATAGTGGGCATAATGCAACCTTATCTAAAATCACCACGGGTAACGAAGGTGATTATTCTGTAATATGGCAAAGACCAGATGGGTTAAACACCAGAATTCAAACACGAACCTATCACGCTTCTACATCCAATTGGTCTGCTATTAGTACTTTATCAGATTCTAATAACGATGCTATCTGGGGTGATATTGCTTCAGATGGAGACAATCAATTATCCGCAATATGGGTTCGTAATGATGGCACAAAACTTATTCCTGAAGTTAAAAGGTTTTCTTTAAACCCTTTTATTACAGAAACAACTATAACTCCCGATAATAGCTCTATTTCAGTAAGTTTTAATGAAGCGGTTTACAATGCAATTGGAGCTACTGGAGCCTTAGAAGCTAACGATTTTACCTTATCTATTACTGGCGGTACTGCTACCCTAGCAAGCACAACACCAACAAGTATTTCGAATAATGAAAACACATATACCTTAGGTGTTTCTTTTACAGGAATTCCAGATGGAACAGAAACCCTAACCGTTGTTCCCGCAGATAGTGGAGTTATATTTGACAGTGGTGACAATGCAGCCAGTACTTCACAAAACAATAACAGCGTTGCCTTGAATGACATGACTTCTCATACAGCATCGCTTGTATATACGATTAATGGCTCTTCTGTAAGCTCCGTAACAGAAGGAGATGAGGTACTCATTACCGCTACTTTTAATCAAGAAATTGAAGATAACCCTATCGTTCAAATTTCTGGTTCTGGTGTAAATAGTATCTCTGCGAGTAACATGACCAAAGTGAATAATAAGGAGTATACTTATAGTTGGACGGTTACTACTGGTTCTGGAGTGCAAAATTTTGAACTAGAAACAGGAATAAATTCAGAAGGTACGGTTATTGCCGCCACGCCTAGTTCGGGTGCAACAATTATTGTAGTGAACAATATATCACCCACAGCAACATTTAACTATACTATAGCAACACCCATTGGGCCTCAAAATGCTGAAAGTAGTGTGAATGCTGCAAAGGAAAATGATGTAGTTACTATTACTGCACTTTTTAGTGAGGCTATGGCAGATTTTCCTAGCGTACAAATATCAGGCACTGGAATGGAAACATTTAACCCTATTAACATGACCAAAGTAAGTAGTACAGAGTACACTTTTAATTGGAGGGCTGTCTCTGGTGATGGAATACAAAACTTCACCCTAGGGACAGGAAAAGATCTAAGTGGAGATGTTATTACGCCAACTCCAAGCTCAGGAGCAAGTATCATAATAGATAATACCCGACCAACGGTAGGACTTGTCTATACTATCGATGGCACTGAAGTAAGTGCCGTAAAAGAATTAGATGAGGTACTCATTACCGCTACTTTTAATGAAGCCATTTCAGATGACGGAATAAAAATTAATGGGTATGGTTCAACTACGGTTCCTTTTTCTGATATGACCAAAGTGAGTACTACGGAGTATACTTATTTATGGACAGTAGGCGTTGGCCAAGGAAATACAGATTTTGGGTTAGGATATGGAACTGATACTGTAGGGAATGAAATTACAAACGATTATATGACAGGAAGATCTATTCTTGTAGACAATTCTTCACCAACAGCCCTCATTGATTGGGAAGGTGTTACAACTTTAGCTCCTGGAGAGGTAGTAACAGTTTACATCACATTTTCTGAAGAAATGGCAAATAGCCCAGTACCAAAAATATTTGGCTCTGGAGCGAATACAATCGCTCCTACTGATTTGGTTCAACATTATTTGAACACTTATAAATATATTTGGACTGTTGGAGAAAATACAGGAACACAGACTTTTTCTGTGTCTACCGGAACAGATCTTGCAGGAAATGTAGTTGAAGAAACACTTACCTCGGGTGGGTCTATTCTTATAGATATTCTTCCTACAACTGCGCTTAGTTATACCATCAATGGTACTGCAGTAAGTAGCACCGTTAAACAAGGAGATGAGGTACTCATTACCGCCACCTTTAACAAAGATATGGCAGATAGCCCTGTAGTACAAATATATGCTGAAGGACTAAACGAAATGTCTCCCTCTGATATGACTAAAATTAATAGTACATCATATACCTATACAATTACAGTAGGTTCAGGAAATGGCAATCAATATTTTAGAATGGCAACCGGAACAGACCTTGCAGGAACGCTTATTGAGACATACCCTACCTCTGGTGAAACTCTTATAATAGATAACACCCCACCTACAATTACATTACTAGGTGATCCTACAGTGAACATTGAAGTTGGAGCCATATATACTGATGCAGGTGCTGATGCCGATGACAATGTAGATGGACCTGTAATTACAGATAATATTGTAGCTGTTTCTACTGTTAATACAAGTGTTATAGGAAACTATACAGTAACTTATAATGTTAGCGATGCTGCAGGAAATGCAGCAACACAAGTAACAAGAGAGGTAAATGTCACAGCCGATCAAACGAGTCCAGTAATTACTTTATCAGGTGCAAACCCACAGAGCATCGAATTAGGAACTGATTATAGTGAATTAGGTGCTACAGCCACAGACAATACAGACGGAGATATTACAAACAACATCGTTATTGATGCAAGTAATGTAGATGTAGACACAGTAGGAGATTACACGGTTACCTACAATGTCAGCGATGCTGCAGGAAATCCTGCAGATGAGGTTACAAGAACGGTCACAATCACACCAGATGCTACTATCCCTGTGATTACTTTAGAAGGTGCAAATCCACAGAGCATCGAATTAGGAACTGATTATAGTGAATTAGGTGCTACTGCAGAAGACAATATAGACGGAAACATTACAGAAAGCATCGTAATCAATGCAAGTGATGTAGATGTAAACGCCCTGGGGGATTACACAGTAACTTATAACGTAAGTGATACTGAAGGAAATATAGCAGAGGAAGTAACAAGAATTGTAAATGTAGTGGATACCTCAGCACCAGTTTTACCTGTAATCATATTACTTGGGAGTGCCAGTGTTTATGTAGAATTGGGAACTGATTATACCGATGCAGGTGCAACCGCATCAGACGGTTTAGGCGGAAATATAACATCCAGTATTGTCGCAACAGGTACTGTAGATGTAAACGTACTGGGGAATTACACGATTAGCTATGATGTTAGCGATGCTGCAGGAAATGAAGCAACACAAGTAACAAGAAATGTTTCTGTTGTGAATTACTCAGTACCTGTAATTACATTATTAGGAGATGCCATTATTTCTTTACAAAAAGGTGCTCCTTACTTCGATTTAGGTGCAACTGCTTTAGATAGTACAGACGGAGATATTACAAATCACATTAACATCGTCAACCCAGTAAATATAAACGATTGGGGAACTTATACAATTACATACAATGTAAGTAACTCAGCGGGAACTGCTGCGATAGAGGTAACAAGAACAGTTGTTATTCCAGAAGAACCTTGTGATTTTTCTGAAGATTTTGAAGTTTTCCCTCCTGCAGGCTGGACTATTTTAAACTCCAATACCCAAAGCAATGACATAACTCAAACAGATGTAACATCGAAAGACGGAATGTATAGTTTGCGTTTTTCTTCGAAAGAAGTAGATACTTCCTACGATCAATACTTGGTGAGTCCAGCATTTACCCCCTCGGATATAGAAAAAGAAATTTCTTTTTATTATTTGGCTTCGGAAATAGATGAAGATGAGGTCTTTAAAGTAGGTTGGTCTACAACAGGTGATAATTTAGAAACTGATTTTACCTGGTCCGAAGAAATTATAGCCCAATCGGCAGAAGATTTAAATGATATGTATCTATATTCTAAAGATGATCTTCCCGTTGGGACTAAATATGTTGCGATTCACTATTATTCAGATAATAAAAATCATCTCTATATAGATCGTTTGTGTTTGCATTCAACTCCTGTGGGAAGCTTTAACCCTGGTATTACACTCATAGGAGCTGAAGATGTTGCTATAAAATTGGGATCTACTTATACAGATGCTGGTGCAATAGCATTTAGTGAGGAAGGTGTAAATATTACAGCTAATATTGTAACCGTAAATCCAGTAGATGAAAACTCAGAAGGAACCTATACAATCACATATGATGTAAGCGATGCTGCAGGAAATGCAGCAACACAAGTAACAAGAACAGTCACTGTTTTTACAAGTATGTGGAACGGTAGTGTTGATAATGATTGGGATACGGCAGCAAACTGGAGTTCAAACTCCGTTCCTGGTCCAACGGCTTCAGTTAGAATCCCAAAAACAGGAATTACAAACTTTCCTACTGCCTCAAATGCGGTTACTCTAAATGCGGTTACTATAGAATCGGGCGCTAGTTTAATTACAGAATCTACGTTTTCGGGGTCTATAACCTACAAAAGAAAGTTACACCTAGCGAATGACTGGAATTTTATATCCCCTCCAGTAGCAGGTGTTGAGGTTGGACAGGTACTTTCAACTACAGATCTACAAACAGGATCAGGAATGCATTTAGGTTTATCTTATTACGATAACAGTATTCCCGGATGGGAATACTTTACCACAATTAGCTCAGGAATTATGGGTTCTGGTGATGGGTTTGCTGTTTTGGTGAATTCTGGTGATATATTTTTTACTGGAACTATGCCAACAGGAACAGTAAATAAAAGTCTTACAAGAGATGTAAATGGATGGAACCTAATAGGGAATCCATACCCTTCTTATCTTGCTATTAACAACACTGCAAATGAAGATATTAATTTTCTAGACGTTAATAGCGCAAATCTCTCAAGTAATTATTCAGGTATTTATCTTTGGGATGTAGCTAATCAGAATTCGTCGATTAAGGTAGTTAATCATGCTACAGGTCCTTATCATATGTATCCAGGACAAGGATTCTTTGTAAATACAATTAGTGATGGCAATTCAGTTTCTTTTACCGAGCAAATGCAAAGCCATCAAACTACAGGAACTTTTTATGGACCTATCGAGGCTACTCCTTCAATTATCTTAGCAATAGAAAACAATGGTAATGTAAAAACGACGACAGTAAAATATTTTGATACAGCAACTGCTGGTTTAGATGTGGGATATGATGCTGGTGCATTTACCGGAGGCGGAACAAGTACATTTAATTTAAACACGCATCTGCCAGAAAATAGTGAAGGTATAGACTTTACGCTTCAGTGTTTATCTACTCAAGAATATGAAACAAGTGTTATTCCAGTAGCATTAACGACTGAAGCAGGTTTAGAAATTGCATTTTCTGTGGAAGCCTTGAATTTACCTACAGGAATCAAAGTGTTTTTAGAAGATAGAGTAACAAATACATATACACGATTAGATGAAGCAAATAGTGAATATATCGTTCAGTTAGATGAGCCTGAAAATGGAATAGGGAGGTTTTACCTACACACTAAATCAAGTATTTTAACAACAGACACTATAGATTTAAACAATATTATTATCTATAAAGCAGATGCTTCTACCATAAGTATCGTTGGTCTACCTCAAGATATATCTACTTTTAAATTATTTAATATTTTAGGAGCTCAGTTAGTAAAAAACACTTTCATGCCCGAAGGGATAGTTAATATAAATCTACCTCCATTACCTTCGGGAATTTATATTGTATGGTTAGAAAATAAATTTGGAAATGTGGTTAAAAGAATAATTATAGAATAAATAAAATTCGATGAAAGATTATAAAGACGATGATTTAAAAATGAATCGCAGAGAAGCTATTAATAAAATAGGTGATTATGGAAAATATGCCTCATTAACAGCTTTAGGCACCTATTTGTTTTTGAACCCTTTAAAGGCTCAAGCACTTAGCGCAGATCCTGTATTTGATAATCCAGGAAGTGGGTTTACCCCAGTAAGTGGGTTTAGTAAAAAAGGTAGAAAAAGTAGAAAAAGTAGAAAAAGAGGTTAGTTATTACTTTAAACCAAGACCTAATTCCTATGGTCTCCAAAATTATTCTTGGAAATAATATTTTATTCTGGGAGGCTTAATAGCAATCAAAGCCAATGTAGCTGTCTATATGATCAATAACATCATAACAGCTGCTTTAAATGTCTATAAAGACACCTTGGATAAAGACCAACTTGTTTTAAAAATTACTGCCACCGCAGGAAATTGTAAATCATACTTTTAAAAGATAGGATTATGACACTCAAAGGAATTAAAAACTTTGCATATTGGGTTTGGTCAATACTTAAAAAATAAGTTTGGTGCTTGAAGTAGGCACGGTACAAATTATCCCCAACAATAACATTTTATTCTTGAAGATAATAAGTTGTAAAAGAAGCCAAATCTTCCCCAAAATAGTGTGACTTCACTCCTATGGGCTCCACTTTTGATTTTTTGAGATAATTTTCTGATTGAATAAATTCTTCAAACCTTTTAAGCGTATTAATATATGCC
>ENA-OQVM01005876-OQVM01005876.1-marine-metagenome-genome-assembly--contig:-NODE-5876-length-11497-cov-15.100613_pt1 | contig 11497 bp, 11 predicted proteins | sample MGYA00237776_ERZ505498 | MGnify/ENA primary metagenome ERZ505498 (study PRJEB26159, sample SAMN06265151) | marine metagenome | isolation source: Helgoland LTER site | place: Germany:Helgoland, sampling... | reverse complement strand
TTATCATTCTTATTATAAATTCAAATACGATACAAACATACAAAAAGTTTCGTTAGTTGTAAACTTTTAATTTTTGCCAACGGTTTGTGTATGTTTAGTGGCGGATTTAAAAGCACTTAACTTTCAGTTTAGCACTACGTTTATTAAAATACAAAAACTTTAATTTTTAGCAATAAACCGCCATTAAATATACACCGTGTTATGGGCTTTTTTGTTTGTAAATATTATATCCCAAATAAGCCAATCCTCCTATGCCTATTAGATACCAAAAAGTACTTATTCCCTCATCCTTAGAATTTCTGCTATATGGACAATTACCATTTTTATGTTGATGTGGACCACGCCCATGATGATAATGATAACCTCCATTTATTCTGTCGTGATGTCCTCCTTTACTATCTGTTCTACCACTATGAGCATATGACATAAATGATATTATCAAAAAACAAAAAAATATGAGTATGATTTTCATTCTTAATATTTTTATCTTTCTGTAGATTTAGCTCATTTCTGTAACTATCCTTACCACGAATTTTTCCATCTCTTATATAAATTTACAACTTCAGATTTTTCATTTAATTATAAATGATTTGCTCATCAACTACAATCCTTTTTTCATTACCATTCTGTGAATCAATAATATCAATGTTCCCATACCTAAACCTCATTATTAATTCAGAATTAGATAAAGATAAGTCAAAGGTAGTGCCATCATTAAAAGTTATTTGGTTATCATTTTTAATCTCCCAGGTAAAGTTTGGAGCATTATTAGAGCTACCTGTTCCATTCTCATTAAAGTTTAATGTTGTGCCATTCCATGTATTATGATAAGATTCTATATAATTTTCAAACTCCAAATCAGAAATATCATAGCCATTTAAATTTACAACATTATTAATTTCATATTTTGAGAAATTCCAAGGACTTCCATTTACAATTTTTTGGTTTAAGGTGTCATTCGGTTTAATTGTCTCTTCTTTCTCACAACGAACAAATAAAATTCCTATTAAAGCAAGGAATAAAAATACATAAATTAACTTTTTCATCTTTTAATCATTTTATTTTACCTACTTCTGTTTTAGGTCTTTTTTCGGTTTATTCCGACCGCTACGGGTTTCTCTAATTGCCGCATAACGGTTGGTTATATGAAAAGTAGCAGATTTATATGTGCTAATTTTCGGTTTAAAAACAAAGATAGCAGGGAAGAACTAAACTCTTGTTTTAGCTCTTAACTGCTATTTTTTATATAACGTGTTATGGGCAGGTTTTATTTTTCAACTTGTACTAGGTGATTTTTCCATTCAGAAGGTATCTCGTTCAAGGCATAAATTTTAAATTCTTCATTTTGCACACTTGCAGTTGATTGAATTAAAGTCTCGTTTAAGAATTCCGTTTCTAACTTATACATTGCTCCAGTAGCTGGGTCAATTATTAACATTCCTATAACTCCGCCCAAAAGTAAGTTTCCAAAATACCAACCATCAAGTTTAAATTCTACTGGAACAGTTTTTGAATCATAACCATTCTTTGTAAAAGTTACTTGATATCTTGCTTTTCCAAAAAATCCGCTTCCTGATTTAAGTTTTAGAGTTGCTGGTGTCTGTCCAGAGAAGATTTCAATTCCTTTTTTGTCTTTAATAACAATTTTAGCTTCACTCGGTGCACTATTGATTGATATTGGATAACTACTTTTGCTTACAATTGAAGCACAACTTGAAAAAAGAAATGTTGAAGCCATAAAAATAGCTGTCAATTTGAGGTAAGAACTTTTAATCATTTATTAATTATTTAAATTTCCCTAATCGTAAGGCTTTTCGGTTTCGCCTCGTTTTTTATAGTGGTTTCTGAACTCCACTTTTTTTTTAAAATAATCTTCGTTGGTCATTTATATTCAAGAAGAATTAATTCTTTTGTTCCGTTTCTTAAATTCGTGAGTTTTATGTCAACTTGCCCATAACGGTTAGTATATGAAAAGTAGCAGAATAAAAAGTGACTATTTTCAGTTTTAAACCAAAAGATAGCAGAAAAGCACAAACTTTTGAAGTTTGCAATTAACTGCTATTTTTTATATACCGTGTTATAATGCGTTGTCTTTAATCTTCATATATTAATCGACTCCCTTTCCATGTACTTCCTCTTCTAGCAACTCCATAAATATCAATTTTTACTTTGTCATATTTATAGAATTTAGGCATTTGAACACCCTTAAAAGAAAATCCGTTCCCTGAACCTGTTCCTAATTTTATTCCAAATCCAGCTTGCCAATCGAAAACTTTTTCTATTTTTTTAGTACCAGTTCTTCTTTGTGAAGTATTCACATAATTGACAACTACTTTTTGTGAAGTAACTCCAACTAAGGCGATTTCTTTAGGCATTGGTTGACCTAACTTTTGCAAAACACTTTTAGCTTGATTCCAAACATTTTCCCAAAAATATTTATTGAGTTTATCTGCACTCATGTTATACTCAAAAATTCCATAGACAGGTAAGTTAACAACTATTTCTAGAGGTGTTGTAAAAGGAAGGTTTGGTAATGAACTTCCGTAAGTGCTAGAAATATACTGTGCTTGACTGTTATAAGCTCTACCATTATAAATAAATATTTGCGGATTTACATTTTGAATTTGTGGTATAGGAACACTGTATTCAAAATAAGCCTGTTTAATACCAAGAGCTATCTCATCTGTACTTCTTGTCCACCATACACCATACCAAGATTTTTTTTGATGTTTCACATTAATACCAATAGATTTGTAAAGCAAATAATCTTGATTCCAGTATTTTGTCTTTACTCGATACTTTCTGCTAAACTTAGCAATGCAAATTGCAGACGGTCCAAATATTACATCTAATGTTCCACTTCTACTGTCACACTCTGGTAAATTTTTGACAAAATTGTCTAAACTGCTTAGTACATTATTACTTCCAGAACCTCCACCTCCACTTGAACCTCCACCACCAGAGCTACAATCATCTATAGGCTGAATATATCTCATTATTCTATCATCTAATCTTCTCAAACCTCCTTCACGTAATGCATATTCACAGGGCGATACTCGATAGTTTCTACTCATTTGATTACTTTTTGAAGCAGATTCATTGTCTAAATTATTCGCTAAATAATTATTAAGATGTTCTAAATCTGATTTATGTACAAAAAATAATCCTTTGTCTGTGTATTTGTAAATTGAATCGGCAACCTGAATTTCCCCTTTATCGTTTATAAAACTCGCATATTCATCATCTCCTATTAAATCTTCAAGGTCATTTAAATCGTTTTCGGTTTGCTCACTTTTTTTAGCTAAAGACTTATTTTCAGCTTTTCTATTAGCAAACTTTTGAACAAGAACTTCATTTTCTTGTTCAATAATAGGACGTAAAGAGTAGAAATCTTTATCATATAATTCAGCCAGTTCTTTGGCAGCAAAACTTCTACCTTCTTCTTTGAATTTATCTACTTTTCGATTTAAAAAACCCTTGTTTGAAAAATGTAATCTACCTTCTTCTACTTGTACAAACTCGATAGGTTTGGTACTTGTTGTTTCTTCTTGAAAGACTTCTTCATCTTGACAAGAATGAAGAAATGTTAAGCTCATTATAAAAGCTATTTTTATTATGTGTTTCATTTTTTAAAATTTTTAGATTGTGTTAAAATAGGGTGAACCCTATGCTAAGTGCTACACCTTTTATATAAATTGCATCATCGGATGTCACGACAGATTCGTTTGTTAAAGAAGCTCCTTTTGCAACGTAACTAATATCAGTATTTAGACAAAGTTTTTGAGATATAAAAAACTTATAACCGAATCCTAATCTAGCGTTTTGCCCTCTACGAAAAGTACTTCCTAACTTCAATAAGCCTCCCAAATTTGTATAGATATAAGGTACATTTCTTTCATTAGTTAGAAAGAAACGAAAGTCGCCATACAAGGGGGCAGAATTAAATCCAGGTTCATGATATCCATCCAAACCAAATCCTATACCGATTGACAACCTTTTTGGAATAACAAAGTAACCAAATATAAAATTCAAACTATAGGCATGAGCATTATCTGTGTTTAAATCGATATCCCTTGTTCCTTGTCCTTGCAAAGAAATTCTATTTCTTGCTTCATAATTTTTTATATATGAAAGTTGAATGATAGATAAAAACTTCTCATTTCTATCTAAATCTCTATACTTATTTGATTCTTGTGCTTTCAATGTCAATGATGCAATAATCAGTAATAGCAATAAAATATTTATTTTTTTCATTTTTATTTATTGTTTTAATAAAGTTATTTTTCTGTATATGAGGACTAGGTTATCCATATTCAATTTTGTAGTTCCATTCTTTATTCATGACCGTTATTTTAATGCATTATAACGTTGTTGTATATGAAATCGTAGCGGATTAAAAAACGCTAAACATTGATAACTTAAAACACTTAATGAAATGAAAGAACTATTGAATAAAAACCGAAACCGATATGTTTTATATACTTTGTTGGCGGTAGTACTTATGTTTACTGCCTGCTCTGGCGATAGTGAAACAGGAAGTAACTTAACGGAATGGCTTAAGCAACCGATAACAGAAATGAGTATAATGGAACTGATTTTTGTAGTGTTCTCTATAGGATTGATAACAGGTAGGTAGTATTACCGCCAACGGTTGCTGTATGGTTAGTGGCGTTTTAAAGAACGGAAACTTTCGGCAAGCAATAGGGTTAATTTACAACCTTTAACTTTAAGCTTTACTCTTGTTAGCCATTAACTATACAGATTGTTGGCTGTCGTTTCTTTCTTTTTGTCTTTATTATTAAGGTTATGCAAAGTTGATTAATATTTTTTTAAATAATAAATTCATTATTTTATTTCTGAATTTTAGAGAGATTTCATTTTTAATTTGCACAGCACCAAGTTTTTGTTTCATTGAAAAATTTGTTGCTCCCAAATCTATCTCTGTCAAATTATTTTTTATAGCATACATTATTGATTCCCAAGTACAATGATACCATAGATTATATTCTCTTTTTGAATAATCCATCCCTATTAAGAAAGGATTTAATATATTTTCGTCTTTTACGAGTAACACAAAAGCTAAAATTGTATCCTTATCATCTTTTACTACTAAAATTTCACTATTGCTTTTCCAAGTTTTTTTTACATTTTCAAAAAATGATTTTGGAAGCATTGATGTTTGATACTCTTTTGCGTTCTTATTTACATTAGAATATAATGGATATAATACAGAATCTAATAGAGGTAAATAATTTTCGATGAATTCAATTTTTAATTTTTGTTCATTTCTTTCTCGAATTATTTTTTTCATATAGTTTCTATGTTTTTTCTTAATTTCATAGATATAAGATTCCTCAGTTATTTCTTTTTTTAAGTAAATCTTTGAAATTGAAATAGTATCAGCATTAACAAACCCTATCTTCTTATTTTGAGTTAAAAAAATTTTATTTTCATCCTCAATATAATCTCTCCAGACCATTATAGTTTGATTCTTACAAGTTTCATTTAATTTTTTTAGAAAGTGAATACTAAATGTTTCATAGTCTAGATAATTTGTATCAAACCATAAATGATTTCCACAGGTTTCCCAAGTTGCAGTCATCCCAACATTAATTTTCATAAATGCAGGAAATAAATTGCGAATATTTTTAATGAAATTATTATTGGAATATTGTTGTAGTAAATCCAGCTTACTAATGTAATTAAAACCAATTGCAATGATTTCATTAGTCTCATTTTTAGCAATGAAATAAAAGAAAAAATCATTAGGATGTGTTTTTTCTACAACACTCATAAATTTGCTACTTAAAAAAGGTTTGTTAAGTGCAATTTTATTATCCCAAATGGAGTTTTCAAATTCGTTTATTGTTTTATAGGTGTCCCAATATATTTTCATTTACTCAAATTTTTTTCCTGATTCCAATATTAATTCAGTAAAACAGTTCTTCGTTTTAATCTCATTATTTATGTTGTTAACATTTGGTTTAAGAAATTTTGGAAATAGAAACTTAAAAAAATGATTTATAAAAAATTTCATAAGTGGTCTATGAGAATATACACCTAAATAAAGTTTTTCAAAGATAGCTCCCGAATATGCTTTAGCTTTGTAGCTTGTTTGACCAAGTAGAACCCAATTTTTATTTCGCTTTTCTGCTTCGAGAATCGTTCTAAAAATAACGTTATTGTATATGTTGTTATTTCTTGTAAAAGTATAATCTAATCCCAAATACATAGGGATTAATTCATTTTCTCCTTCCATAATTAGTTCGGCACATATAAGATTTCCAAAGGAATTTCTACAAGTTAAAAGAAAACTTTTTTTCGGTAAAGTTTTCTGTACTCTTTCAAAGAATGTAGGTGTTAATTTTTCAAATTTGTATTCACTTTTTTCATATACATTTAAGTATAGATTGTACATTTCATGAACCATAGACGAATAGTTTGTTACAAATTCCCATTTGTAACCATCTGCATCCGATTTTTTTATTGCACTTTTAAATCGTTGCCTGTATCTTTTTCGTAGCATATTTGGGTAAGGAAAACTATCTCTAGAAATTGGAATAAAACTATTAGGTAAGGATTCAAAAAATTTAATTTTTGAAAAATAATCTTCAAATGGTTTCAATTCGGAGTTAGGGATTTCTTTTACAATAATTAATGATGTTTTTAAATCTTTGGATTTATCTATAAGTAAATTAAATATTGTTTTTTTGAAACTTAAATTATTATAATTTATTGACACGTGATTCTCGCAGGTTGCAATCGGTGAACCTATTACAAATAATTTAGTCTGTAGAAATTTTGGGTAAATGATTCTTATTAAGTTAGCTATTTTTTTTATTGAATTTCCAGCTAGAATCTCTAACTTTACTTTATAACTGTAACACTGCAAAATAGAATCAATAACGTTGTCTTTAAATACTAGTAAATAGTAAAATTTTGTTCCCTCAAGTTTAGATTTTTCAACAGCATTTGTAAATTCAAAACTTTTAAGAATTGATTTATTTTCATATAATTTAATCCAATCAGACTTCTCAATATTGTCGATACTATTGATCCATTTATAAGTTATTGACATGTATTAAATTAATTTGTACTTTTTACAAAGGTGTTCTAGAGCATTCAATACAGTATTAATATGGTCTTTAGTATGTTCAGTCATTATGCTCATTCGTATTCTTGAAAGACGTTTAGAAACTGCTGGATAAAGAACAGGATTAACATAAATATTCATTTCGTTTAATTCTCTGCAAATTTCTTTTGTAATATAATCATCACCTATGATTATTGGAAATATAGCAGTTTGACTGTTACCAATGTTAAACCCTAAATTTAAAAGACCGTTTTTAAAATACCTGATATTATTCCAAAGTTTTTCTCTTCGTTCTGGTTCATCAACAATTACATCTAAAGCTGTTATCAACGAGCCAACAACTTGTGGTGCCATAGCCGTAGAAAACATATAGCCTCTTGAATAAAAGTGTAATAAATTAATTAAGTCACTGTTTGAAGCTACAAAACCACCAACACCGCCTAGTGCCTTAGAAAATGTACCGCAAACAATATCAACTTTGCCTGATAAATTAAAATGTTCGGGTGTACCTCGTCCATTTGAACCAAGTACCCCAGTAGAATGCGCTTCGTCTACCATAACATAAGCTCCATATTCTTTTGCAACTTCAATGATTTTATCTAAATGAGCAATATCTCCATCCATAGAATATACTCCGTCAATAATAACTAGTTTTGTTCGGAATGAATTTTTAGAATTTTTAAGAACGACTTCTAAAGATTCAACATCATTATGCTTAAAATATTTAAGGTTTGTATTTTTACAGCCATCAATTAGACTTGCATGTGCTAACATATCAACAATTGCAATATCTTCTTTTGCTAGTAGTGAAAGCAGCGAACTACAATTTGACCCATAACCAGAGGTATAAATAATTGCATTTTCGCAACCTTTAAATTTTGCTATTTTGTTTTCTAATTCTATGTGTAAATCTAAAGTTCCTCCCAAAAGAGGAACACTTCCTGCTCCTGCTCCATATTTTATTACAGCATCAATACCTGATTGTTTTACTTTTGGATGATTTGTAAGGTTTAAATAATCATTAGAAGCAAAATAAATCATTTCCCTAATTTCACCAGTATATCTGTCTTTAACCTGTCTAATTGGTGATGAGCCATTCAATGAGACTCTTTTAAAATTATTATGACGATGAGTCTCATTATCTTTTAGGAAATCTCCAAATTTTGAAGACCGACCCATAATATCAAAATTTGGAAAATCATAAAAATTTGCTAATGTCTTTTCTTTTTTATCTCTTTTCATTAATTTTCAAATTTTTATTAAGTTCTTTATTTCCTTTCATTTTCCATATTACTGAATCTAAATAATAGTGATGAAATGCAACTCCCCAAAAAAAAGCAGATAAAACATAATTCAGTAAAAGGTTTGTTATCAAAACGTTTGATGCAATTCTTGGCAAATAAGAAAACAGATTAAATAGCAAAGCAAAGACAATAAAAACACTTAATTTTTGTGCTAAAGTTACTGCAATACCGTATCTATCCTTTTCATTTTCTTTATATTTATTTACGTTATGAAAGTTAATTATTTTGTGATATTGAATGTTGTGAAAAACTGTTATAGCTGCAATTAATATAAGTATTGGGATGTCTAAATGAAATATTATGTTATATGAAATTATAACTATAAATAATAAAATCCATTTTGGTATATTGTTCATTGGATTATAATCTCTTATTAAAATAAGACGCAAGTAATACAGTAAAGTAAGTGCAAAAAATATGGCAACTATAGCACTTGAATAAAACAAAACAACACTCAATGTAAAAGCTTTCACTAAAAAGATCACTAATGAACTGACTATCATAATCGTAGAAACCACATGTAATCCAATTTCTTTAAATCGTAATTTTTCAATAAAGGATAAAGCAAAAATGATAGTTCCAAAAACAATCAAATAGAATGCTACATTTCCCCATTGTTCGAACGATATCTTTAAGGTCTCAGAGACATGGATTATCTTGATTTTGTCAATTTGACCATGCAGAAAAGGATAAATAGTACCAAATGCCAACAAATACCCGTCTAGTTTTCTTGTTATGTCATCAGGCTCATTATTTTTCTTTCTATAAATTACAAGAAAACCCCAATGCTGTCTAATTAAATGATAATATGCGTAACAAATTGCAAATCTGTTGAATATGATAAATGAAATACTCGCTTCGTTCTGATTATTGTTAAGAAAATAAAAACTTAAAATAAAAATTGGACCAATCAAAAAGACTAAAAGACTTTTCAATAAAAGTCGCTTGTTTTGTGAGAAAAATTCTTTATCTAAGTAGGTTCTTGAATAAGTTGCAAATGCATGAGTTCCGTCAAATAATAATGCCCATGATAAATAAAGAACTAGTACGGTTATGTCTTCGCTTATTTTGAAATAACCTGTCATTAGGTAATAAAGTGATATTATTAAAAATCCGACTAGCGTTGGAAAAATTACCCAAATTAAGTCTTGACGTTTACTAAACACCCATTTTGTTTTTAAAATTAGTTTTTCCATTCTTCTTTTAAATTACATTCATTTTTTTCATTAAAAAAGTAGCACTTTTATTTCGACAAATTCCATCTTTTAATTTATAATCAAATGATAGATTGTTATTAATGATTTCAACCTCAAAACATTTATTAATAAGTTTATTTGGATAATCATTTGTTGTTTGACAAACTTCTAAATCATGAGTAGCAATAGAGCCTATTGCATTTTTAGAAATAATTTTTTTTATTACTTCGATTGTCCCTGTTTGTTTATCATCAGAATTTGTACCTTTTAAAACTTCATCAAGTAATACAAAACATATTTCTGATTGTAATTTGTCCATTATTTGTCTTAACCGTTTTACTTCTGCAAAAAAGTAAGATTCACCATCATTAAGAGAATCAGTTTGTCTCATAGAAACTATTACATTTAATGGATGAACATTTGCTTTAGTTGAACATATTGGAGAGCCAATACCAGCAAGAACCATATTTATCCCTAAAGTCCTTAAAAAAGTACTTTTTCCTGACATATTTGAACCTGTAAGAATTATAAAATTATTTTCTTTAAATTCTACGTCATTACATATTCTCTTTTCTTTTTGTATGAGTGGATGCCCCAATTCTTCAAGTATAATTTCATAGTTTTTGTTTAGATCAGGAAAGATAAACGTTGGATTGTTATATGAAAAATTTGCTAAACTATTAAGTGTTTCAAATTCTCCGATAATTTCTAACCATTCTTTTATGTGCTTTGAATATTCCTTTTTCCAATTTAATAAAGTATTTAAAGTATGAATATGATACAAAAAAGCACCGTTAAATAAAATTGCAGCCATCGCATTTTGAATGCTTTGCATATTAGAAAATAAGGAAGATAATTTTTTTATTTGTGTGCTAGCTAAACCAGATTTGTAAATTAATTTTTCTTTTAACAAGTTTAATTTTTTACTATCAAATTTTTCGTTTTCTATTTTCTCAATAATTAATCCATATTGTTTAACTATTTCAGAAATTTTATCAGAATCTATAATCTCTCGTTTAATTTTTTTTAATTGAGTTACCGCTAATGCTAAATTTATTAAGAAAAAGGTAAATGCGGTATAAGTAAAAAATGGGTTGTTTGTTAAAATATTAGTTATGATTGAAACAATAAATACAATTGGTGTAATGTAAAAAATGATATTTAAAAGTTTAGAAATTTTTTCTTGTTTTGCTTCTGTCCAATCGATTAATTTTTTATAATTATTCTTGCTATCCTTTGTTATTTTCGCTAATGATAGTAGGTATTGTCGCCATTCAATTTTTTTGGACAGCTCGTTTATTGCTTGTTGATTAGATTTTATTTCATTATTTTCCAATAATGTTAATAATAGTTCGGATAATTTTTTACTACCTATATAAGTTGCTGTTCTATTTAAATTTTGAAATAATGAATTTGTTCCAAAAAAATCTAAATCGAAAGAGTAAAAATGTTTGAAATCAACATATTCTGCACCGTTTTCAAAAGGTATCCCTTCTCTTTTTAAATAGATTATTTCATCATTATTAATTGAAATTAAATATTTTTTTATTTTTCTATTCCAGGATATTTTTTCGTGTATTTTCAATAATAAAATAAAACAGATGAATACTGAAACACTAAAGAGTATAAATATAATATCGCTTGTTTTGAAAGATTTATATATCAAAAAAACTAGAGTAATTGTTACAAGTAGTCTTAAGGTACTAATTAGATTGTATTTTTTATTTAATCGATTATAGTCTTCTGAATATTGATTTTTTAATTTTTGGTAGTCCATTTATTTTTCGAATTGTTTAATTTATTGTATCGCTTGCTCTAATGACAGCCAACGTTTTGAATATGGTGCGTTTGGCATTTCAACGCTCCAATTTTTCAATTTACTACTACATTTATTTATTGCTATC